>ENA-UOOR01000167-UOOR01000167.1-fermentation-metagenome-genome-assembly--contig:-NODE-167-length-96992-cov-5.769232_pt1 | contig 96992 bp, 88 predicted proteins | sample MGYA00245780_ERZ724029 | MGnify/ENA primary metagenome ERZ724029 (study PRJEB28704, sample SAMN03018315) | fermentation metagenome | biome: anthropogenic terrestrial biome; feature: soil; material...
AGGTTCTTTCCAATAAATCCTTTCGCGCCGGTGATTAATATATTCATATCATTTCATATCTTCTCTTATTTCCGGCAATCTTAGCAGCAATTCCTTCATCTCCTCTATGTTGAGTCGGCGGGTATTGTGTGAATGATAATCTTCCACTTTAGAGATATCTTCCTGTCCCTCAACAAAGAATTTGTCGTAGTTCAAGTCGCGACTATCGGCCGGGATGCGGAAATAATTGCCCATATCCTCCGCCTTGAACATCTCTTCACGGGTAACTAACGTTTCATAGAGTTTCTCGCCGTGACGTGTGCCGATAGTCTTGACCTCATTGTCGGCATGATAGAGTTCTTTCAATGCTTCCGCCAGAACCGTCAGCGTAGCGGCCGGAGCTTTCTGAACGAACAAATCACCGCTATGGCCATGTTCAAAAGCATATAAGACTAGATCTACCGCATCTTCCAGTGTCATCATATAACGGGTCATGTTCGGGTCAGTAATGGTAATCGCTTTTCCGGCTTTAATTTGATCCACCCATAGAGGAATCACCGACCCACGGCTAGCCATTACGTTGCCGTAACGCGTGCAGCAAACAGTTGGTTCTCGATCTCCCAAAGCCCGTGCCTTGGCAATCGCTACCTTTTCCATCATCGCTTTGCTGATACCCATCGCATTGATCGGATACGCCGCTTTGTCGGTACTTAATACAATGATTCGTTTTACACCATGCTGCGCTGCCGAATCCAATACGTTCTGCGTACCCAATACATTCGTTTTGACCGCTTCGATGGGGAAGAACTCACAGGAAGGTACTTGCTTCAATGCCGCCGCATGGAAAATATAATCCACGCCAAGCATGGCATTATCCACACTACGCTTATCGCGTACATCGCCGATATAATATTTTACTTTGGGATTTTGCAAGCGGTGACGCATATCGTCCTGCTTCTTTTCATCCCGACTGAAAATACGGATTTCTTTGATATCCGTATTCAAAAAACGATTTAATACCGCGTTGCCAAAAGAGCCCGTTCCGCCGGTAATCAATAAAATTTTATTTGTAAATAATGACATATTCTATCTATGAATTATAAATTGTGAGTCTTTGCATATTGAGAATCGGCATGATCAAAGCAACCACTTCCACGCGGGCAAGATGGATATTTTCTTGTTATCATTCGTAATTTCCTCCTCCGTATCGTCTGTAATTATAAGTCCCTTTTGCAAATTATAGGCGTTCATTGCCTCAAGCAAGCCGTTAATTTCCCGTTGTTTTACCTTTTCGGACGAAAACACATGGCATACCTGTATGGCGTGAGTCACTGTGTTATCCTCCACCAAAACAAAATCGCACTCCAATTTTTTTTTGTGGTAGTAAATTTTTTTTCCTCTTCTCAACAGTTCTATAAAAACCAAGTTTTCGAGCAAATGTCCGGAATTATCGGAAAAGCTGAAACCAACCAGTCTGACTAAGCCGTTGTCAATAAAATATGTTTTTTTAGGATTTAAAATCTGCTTGGAGACAGAATAATCGTACTTGTTTGTTTGAAACACGAGGTAACTGTCGGCAAGAAAGCCGATATATTTTTTCACGGTCGAAGCGTTTTTTACGCCAATAATTCCCGCCAGCTCGCTGTTGGTGGACAACCGCGCGTAATTTCCCGCGAAATACGCTACCAACTCCCTTATCTGTTTTTCATTCGTAATGTTGTTCCGAACCATGATATCGCGGTACAGTATATTTTCATACAAGGTTTTCAACGCAAGTTCATCGCCTGTTTTTATAAAATTGGGAAAGCCCCCAGTGTGTAAATAATCGTGGAAAAGCGAAATGACCTCCGCTTTCACACTTGTTTTATACAGGTTTTCACCCAGTACCCGCGGGTTTTTAAGCAAAACAAATTCCCTGAACGAAAATGGATATAATTCGCACGACAGATAACGGCCGGTGAGGTGCGTGCCAAGTTCGCGGCTCAACATCCGGGCGTTTGAGCCGGTGATATAGACCTTATTCCCCGTATCATGCAAACGGCGGATAAAGCGTTCCCACTGTTCCACATTCTGTATTTCATCGAAATAAAAAGTTTTTTGCTCGCCAAAAAGTTCGTGAAAGACCTCAATCAACAACTGAAAATTATCCACCTTAAAACTCATTAACCGCTCGTCGTCGAAGTTGATATAATAATCTTTTTCGCTTTGTCCCGTACGTATCTGCTGCAATAAAGTAGATTTACCGCAGCGGCGGATGCCCGTGATAATCACTATTTCGGGCGCAACGCGGAAATTGGCGGGAAACTCGCGCTTCACACTGTCTTTTGCCTGCTCGAAATAATATTCCTGGTCGGCAATTACTGTTCTCAACAGGTTTTTATCCATACTGTAACTCTTATACCCGACAAAGGTACAACTTCTTTTTGGAATAGAAGCATACCCTCATCAACTTCTATTTGCAATAGCGGTAAATTTATATTGGTTACGTTGTAAGGTGTATTGTTATTTATTTTGTTAAATGTCTTTTTAATTCTATTCCTTTTACGGTCAGTTTATAACGTTGCCTTGGATGTTAAAAGGCTGTCCCTTTATCTGCCCGGCCGAGAGCTCTACGAGGATGATGACGGTGTCGGGCGGGATCATCCGCGAGAGCTCCACGAAATCGCACAACCCTTTCCGTTCGCTCCCCACGCCGGCACACCCAGCAGCACGCGCTTGCCTTCTACGCCGTGCTTCCTTCGTATCCCCGCTATTTCGGTGGAGGACAGGAGTAAGAAAGTCGAAAAGCACCTCCACGTTCATGTAATAACCGTGGATATTGTGAAGGTGGATGACGTTGGGCTTTACCGCTCTGATTTGCTCAACCAGCTTGCGCGTAGCCCTTGTCGAAGCCAGTCCGTGCCTGTCAAACAGCCTCGTCTGCACCCCATGCCAACGCATGTCCCTCTCGTCGCCGATGCGTATCTTGTGCGATTGGCTAGGGCGGTAATTTCGTCCGAAGGCGATATAGCTCCTCCACCCCTCGCCCATCGCGGCCAGCCCGATCTCCTCGGCAATCCGCCCCGTAGAGCCGGAATTAATAACGGAATTTATCTGCAGCAACGTCTTCATTATTGAAACCTAAGCGTTTTTTCGTTTCAGAGGGTGACTTAGATCGTATTCACAGTTTATCCTATCCTCATAGGCTTTATCTATCATAAATTTTAGTTTTTGAGGCGTTAACTGATTCCAAGAAATAATTGATATTTTTGCGTCTTTATTTATTAAATTATCGATAATCCTATCAGGCATAAGGGGATATCTTCTTTCGTATTCTGCTCTTGAATCAATCGAGCACCATTGCGAATTTTCTGGGAAAACATTTTCTTTTTCACCTTTATGGGCTGCAGTGAAGTCTGCACAATGTGTGGAGGGTAGATTTATTACAATGATGCCGGATTTTTTATTTATTTTACCGTCATGCATGCTGGAATATATTTCCCAATCTACATGTTTCCTATTTTTAGTCTCGGCACCAACTAATACTATTGTTACTGATGAATCTTTTAGATAATCATCTCTTATTATTTCTCTGATTTGTTCATCTGTTAAATCATCGGAAATATCACCTATGTGAACAGAATAATCAATAAATATGCCATTTTTATCCGCCATTTCTATTAATTCATCCTTAAATTCTTGATCATTATAATGGTGATAGCTAATAAAAACTCTGTGTTTCATCTTCCTCCTTTAATATATTGTTTAATCCTTTTAAAACCAATGCCACAATTTCAAGCACATTTGTTGAACGAAATAATATTTTATTTTCTTTTTCGGTAAGTCCGTTCTGTAGTCCGTTTGATGTTATATTTCTTATCTTTTCTTCTACGGTATTATAATCAATTGGGGCTTTGTTATTGTTTTTGTTGTAGTAGTCCATAAACTCCTTATAAATTTCAGCATTTATAGCATGATTATAAAAAGACTCAACATTTTCTTTTTGCTCTATTAAATCAACAATTATCTTTGCTACTCCCCCAAAGCCGCCAATGAGATAGATAGGATGCTCTTTGTCCATCGAGACTAAAAACTCTTCTAAAACCCCTGTATATTTTCCTTGAAATTCAGAAACCTTCCCGCCTAAAATAATACGTGCATGGACATTTTCTTCCATTTCTTCACGCATTTTAGTTAATGATTTTGCCCATAGGTATTTGCCCTTCAGGTTTATTGGTTCTATATATTCATTTTTATCTTTAGCCAGGCATTCTGTAGGGGCATCGACTTTTATTATCTCAACTCGATCTTCAATAAACTCGGCTTCTTTGTCTTTATCTATTTTTAAATGAATAGGCCAAGCAAAATAGTTAGTAAAATATTTAACCGTTCTATTTGTTTTTTCTAATTGTCCGTATTGATAAGAAAGGTCTCTAAACAATTCTGTAAATCCGAATTTTCTTAAATCCCCACCGTAAACTAATTTTCCACCTATAATTAAAATATGTCTCGATAATTCAATGGTAATGTCCCTTAATAGTGCCTTATCTCCTCCATATGTTTGAATATCTTCTGATTCGGAAATTGAGATAGCGATCTTTTTATTTTTTATGTTACTTGAATAATGTGAGTAAAGCTGTACCGGCGTTAAAAAAGTAGTATCCGGCTTAAAAGAGGCCAATATATTCCGTTCTTCAGTACTTAAAGGTGGCTCCGGATACAGACATTTATTCGATTTGAGTAATCCCACAGAAAACAATTCAGGAGCATTCGGTAAAATAAAGCACTCCTTATCATTTGTGATATCCTTCATTTCCTGTAATAACCGATCCTGATAGTATTGCTCCAATGCCGTCCTTAATAATAAATTAATAATCAAAGGCCAATCCTCATTCGAGTTATATCTGATTACGGGTAGGTTTCCTATATAAGGAAATAACCGTTTTACCACTCCATTAACGAGATCAACAACAATTGTAGGGACTCTATTCTTCTTGCCAGAAATAGATTCTATGATACACCATTCTCTTTCGGAATAAGTATTAGAGTTGAAAATTAATAACAAAGAATTTTCAATGTTGGCTTCTATTTGTTTTTTGAATTCATGCCCATCAATTATGTCATTAATATCAAAAAAAGAATCCAATTTGGTATTACTACTCAAATAATCTCTCAACTCTTCCGCTTTTGACACACCCAATTTATCTTTATCATTTTTAGAATGACTGATAAATAATTTATTTTTTCTCGTGCTATTCCCTTTTATAAGTCTAATGAGATTATCCAGTATTTTTGTCTGAAACTCTTCCCAATTATCTTTAAGAGAGAACGAAGTTAAAGTTATAAACTGTATTTTAGATAAATTCGTATTATCTAAAGCTTGTTTACACAATTGAATAGGATAAAGCGCAACATCTTCTGTTTTTCTATCACATAAATCATGAATGTACTGCTGCCATTTTTCACAACAGTACATATGGTTATCAATTAATAAAAAGATTGCAGTTTCCCGGCTCTGAGAAAAATCTATTAGGGGTATTTCGTCTGTGTCGCCTCCTGTTCTTAAGAAAACAGGGATATCCATTCCGTTCGTTAATGGGCGCTCTGAATCTCGGCAAAGTAAATGATATATAGAGGTGTAATTCTCTATCCCCTCTTTGTTGTCCTTATGAAAGAGGATATATACAGATAAGGGCATTTTGATTTTTTTAGTCATACTATCTTGATTTTGCATGTTGTTTTATACTCTATACTTCTCTGCTTTTAATGAGGCCAAGCTTGTTTAGGCATTCTTCTAAATAACTTTGACATTTAAATCCGTTCTGTTAAATTTCTTTGTTGGATAAGTGGACTTTCCAATTAACTGGGTCTCCATGTATTCCTACCTCATAATTTTGATTCATCCACGTTATTAAATTATCACCTATATTTTCCTCTAATAATTTGATATTCCTCAACTTTCTTAGTTTCTCCTTGCTCATTTCAGTATAAAAAAAATCAGGAATTTGTATTGACTTTTCTCCAAAATAGTAGAATTTCTTTGATATTAAAGCATTCTCTCCACTCACATCTCTTTTCAAATGGTCGGAATTTGTTCTCCCTTTAATTTTAGAATGTGCGGAATTCTCTTGAATCCATTTATTATTGTGGATGTCAAAATGATAAAAATTATCACCGTACATTTGCACCAAACTGCCATTTATAATTGGTTTTTTATCTTGAAACCGCGGATCAGACCAATAATTTTTTAAAAGTACTTTTTCTTCTACCTGCATTGCAAATATTATAGTATATAAATTATTTAAAGCGACAGAGCCTGCCCCAATAATCCAATCACCTATCTCCAATCGTCTGCTTTTACGTATTTGAGATTTACATACTGTAAGCGTACAATATCCATGAAAAGGGTTAGGAGCCAATCCATAATCATGCTCCATTTTATAAAAATAATAATTCATATTTATTCAGTTCAACATTTTATTCTTACGATATTATGTATTGGTTCCCTGTTGTTGCTTGACGGATTTTCAATAGGGATAACCTTACCTGTCAAAATATCACCTAATTTTTCCAATGAATTCCATCCAATAATGGGGCCACCATATTTTTTTAGAGCTTCGGGTAATTCGACTGAATTGGAACATCCATATTTATATATTCCTACTATCTGTTTCCCTTGTAGGTGGGCTTGTCTTATTTCATAATTCACCCATGGCCGAGTATGCGTATTTTCTCCTATTAAACAGATGAATGTCTTGGCCCACTTAATAGCACTTCTTAAATAGCGGGCTATTGTGGCTTTGCTCGGAACATAAGGTCTATATTTAGTACTATCTATAGAACTATTTTTAACCATGTAACCTTCATCTTTCAATCGTTTTTTCAAACGTTGGACATGCTCGTCGTCTTTCCCATAATGACTAATAAAAATGTTATGAACAGTCTCCATTTATCTTATCTTTTATGTTCGTGTCTTCAAGAATGTGCAATCCAATTATTGCATAACCAATGATATCCCGCAAAGTATCTTCGACGGTTTCAAAATTAGGAGTACTCTGGCTACCTATTAAATTACGGTATCGTTTTACTTTATCCCAAATATGAACCATATTGCCGTTTAAGCCCAAATCAAAACTAGCTCCTGCATAATCTTGATTTTTTTTCAATAAAATGTCACTAATTTCATCTGTAATTTTTTTAATGCTTTCTTTGTTCATACCCTTATGTATTTTTTAAAGAGTCGATTTAATATCGGATTTTTGAATTCTGTATACCGTTTTAAGTTAAAACAATAAAATGTTTTGTACCAATCGTCGAAAAAGTCATCTTCAAAATGAAATGGATGTATTATTTCCTTTTTTCTAAGTCTCTTTTCTTCTAAACTTAATTTACTCAATAAATCATCAAACTCGATTAAAGATTTAAATGTTGGGGTATAATCAAAACTAAGCTCCTCTTTAATTTTCGATTCAGATACTTCTTTTAAATATTTTTCAAATTCAACGTAATAATGAAAATTATCTACGATGTGATAATAGTCTCCTATCTCCAATTGTAATATAGATGCAAAATATTCCTGCATCAGACTATAATTAAATATATTAACAGCACTTGTTCCCCATAGTACATCATTTGATCTCATATGAACAAATAGATTCAATTTATTATTATCTGCTTGCTTCTGAAAATGAAGGCAAATGGTACAAGGAAAATCTTTTGTCGTTTTTATTACCTTTTCCGCATCAAAACAGTCTTTTTGAGGATCTCCTATCGTTATCATAGCTTGCCTCGTATTGATTTCTCTTTTAAAGCTTTCTTCTACATATAAAAATTGATCAACTTCTCCAATTTTGTCTTTTGATGTATTTGTACAATATTTCTCATCTACGTCATAATCATTAGATAATCCATTGTATTTCCTAATTCTAGGACCGTATGCTCCTCTCAAAAAATTGCCATTATCAGAATATTCTGCCATTTTCTTTAAATAATGACTAATAAATTCTACGTCATTCCTTCCCAATGCAATCCATAATGATTCTGCAAAAGGTAAAATAGGATTCCACTTACGTTCGGGAATTGTAATATATCTCGCTTTGGGATTACTTATTTTAAAAATAAATGGAGATGGGAGTTCTTTGCATACCCGATTACGCGTAATTCGTTTTACCCCGTATTTTAATAAAAGAGTTGAAGCTCCTATTAAAAAAGAATTAATTCCCTCATATTCTTCGTTGAACATAATCTTTGACAATTAGAATTAATATTCCATTTTGGAGGAAAAAATAAGTGTAGTAATGCTTTTGGCCGCCGAAACTTCTGTTTTATCCGCACATTATCAATTCGTAATTCGGGCATTTTAGCCCTTAAATATTTGTCGGTCTCACAAAAACAATTTTGCAAATCAATTAATTTAGGTTCACGTCCAAATAAATTCCTGAATTTATTAAATCCATATTTCTCTTGGTATATATTTAAATTATCAAGAGTATAACGAATCGCATCTTCATACGTGTACCCTTGTAAATCGGAGAAGCATTTTTTTATTCCTCGAATAGACCCAATTCCCGCTTTTACAAATGAATTTTCATCAAAATCAATAATATTAGAATAGTTCATATCTATAGTATATTGATAGGATAAAAAATCACCTAAAAATGCACAACTTCTAAGAATATTATATATCTCTTCTAATGATTTTGCTTTGATTACTTTTTTTAATTTTTTATTCCGAATAAATTCATTGTTCAACATATTCAACCATTTCTCATGTTTTGACCCAAATTGGCTATATTCATGATGAGTTCCTGTCATCATATAAGCGGAATTAAAGATGGGTTGTTTTAGTATTCTTTCTGATAAACATTTCGAAATTTTATCGGGATTGAAATTTCTGAAAGTTATCATTCCAAATTTTTCTTCCAGATATTCCCATGTTTCTATCTTGTTGAAAATTTTGAATAGCAATATACGTAATAAGATATCCTCTTCGTTTAGCCAGCTATTTCTTTCATTATAAATTACATTACGAATTAAATATTGACTAACGCGGTCTGTGGACCTATAAACATTTGTAAATTTATAATTTATGAAGATAAAGTCATTGGAAAATGGATAATTTTTATTTTCATATCTTTTCCAAAAAATATCCATTCGTTCCTGTAAAAAATAAAAATAATATTGATAGCAATTGTCTCTAATCTTCATCTCTTTTTGATTATTATAAATTTCTGACGGTTATTTTTTATATTTCCTCCAATTCATTTGAGCAAAACTACGGAGGCCGCGGGAAGGAGCATATAGCGGATAAAGTTTTCGGTATTCTTCTTCGGCAAGGGTAAAGTCGGCGGTAGGAATGATGCCTGCATGATGCAAATACAGTAATCCGATCGTTGCGGAACGCGACAGCCCTTGATTACAATGCACCAATACTTTGTTATGCGGAATGTTCTCGCCGATGGCCGCAATAGTAGCATCAATAACTTCAGAAGGAATGAACGCGGACGTATCGGCGTCAATAAGATTCAAAATCAAGCGGCCGAGACGCCGGGCGATCAAATATTCAGGATGCGACTTAGAGACTGCGCGTCCGGTGTAACCTAACGCTTGTCGATGGTATGGCTCCTTGCACGCATGAATCACAAACCATCCTTCTTTGTGTTTTACATCGTTCTCATAATCTTCCTGGGAACCGATGAACAAATTTTTTGTAATTTCTTTCATCTCTTGCATGATAAAATATGCTGAACTCTCTTGAGTTTCCCCGATATTCCTTGTAAGCAACTTGAAAATAATTATATATCAAATATCAGACACAAACGTAAAGATTTATTTTGATATATCCAATTATTTTTTAGCATCTTATGGAAAAGAATCATCGTGGCAAATGATTTTCTACACGATTTGCCTCAAACTTAGACTTAATTGTAATAAACAAAGAAATGGACGTACAATATCAATCCACCGTCTTAATTATCTTATAATCATCTTTTCTATCTCTTAATTCAGTTGCCTTATTTAAGTAGTAGTTAGGATTACTTTTAAAATCTTCCCATTTAACAGATTGTATATAGCTACAATCTCCATAATAGATTGTACTTCCATCTGAACATATACTTGTGCGAGGTGATTTTTGATTAAACATATTATCTCTTAAAATTTGAAATAAAAAGGAGGTATTCAACAAACGACAACCACAGACAGAATTATGAGTAATAAAATATTCATAACTGCCATCCTCGTCAGGTAAAACGACAGCTATAATACCATTCGAAAGACTGGTACGTCCATTTCTTGTAGATTCTCTTAAAGAATAAGATATTTCCCAAGGCATCCATTGTTCCTTTTCCGACTTATAATCTTTCATACCTTTGGAAATGAGCACAATTGATATACTACTATCATAGATTTTGTCTCTTAATTTAGAAGCTATATATTCATTCGAGAAATCAGCTAAGCTTTGTCCATCATCCTCTCCTTTATAAATATTATCGTCTTCTTCAAGAATTTCTGTTAGCTTGTCAACATAATGTCTTGCGGTAGTTTGAATTTTTGTTTTACCCCAAAATGCATTTTCATAAATATTCAAGTCTTCAACTTGTGAGTCAGAATATTTATATGAAACAAAAACTTTTCTTCCCATAGTTATATTTTTTGTAAAATGTCGATTGCTTTTATTGTATTGTTTATTATTTCATCTTTTGTGGGATTACCTTTCCCAAGTTTTTTGATAGTATTAAATAATTCCGTATTATCGGGATAATAAGTCTGTATTTCATTTGTAATTTTATCCCAAATGTATTTAGAAACATAACCTGTTGCTCCTATAGGAATAGGAATAACGTTGTGTTTTAAACAAATTTCAAATTCTTCTTCCATTCCATTTGAATTGACAACTTTATCGCCTACTTTTTTATTTCCAAAAATAAAAACCGCGATCCCCGCTTTTGAAATCATTTCATTTCTATACTCCGTCCAAACCTCGGAAATACTTTTAGTACCTGATTGTGTTTGAGGAAATGGACGTAAAATTAATAAATCGTCTAAGTTTCGATAATTAGAATTTAATTTGAAATCTAGTGCACCGTTAATAACAAGACTACCAATGCCTAGTCCAAAACCTGAGATAATTTTATAGCCTTTTTCCGCTATTTTATAACTCAGAGAATGAATAAGGTCTTTGGCCGTTTCTTCAGTAAATGGTGTATAATCATGTGCAGCTCCGGAAATAAAAATATTCCTCCTCTTCAGTCGTTTTTCAATTTCGGAGAGTATTAAAGTGATGTCAGAGTACTCTTTTATCATTACGGCGTGAATGCCATACCTCCGCAAATCTTGTATTTTAAGTTCTTGTTTGATTTTTGCGTACAAATAATCCTCTTTATTTTGACCAGGCGTTTTTGAAGCATCGTTAAATTCCGTTTCTTGCACTTCTTTTAAAAAGCAGTAATGTGTAGGCGTATTATCCTTAAGTAGAATTTTAATTCTTCCCAAAATATATTCTAAGTTTGGATCGTCAAAACTGAACCCTATAAACAAAAATGTCTTTGATAATAAATCACCTCTTAATGCAGTCGAAAATAATTCTTTTTTGTCATTGTACGTTTCATAATCATCTTTTATTAAAACCGCTTCGTCTGGAGAATCTTTATCCCCGTGCATTTTGTAAACAATGGCATCCTTCTTATGGATATTTCTGGCAAAATCCTCATTCCTAATCTTTGTTTCAACTGTTTTTCCTTCGTCTTCTATAGTTTTTTCTATAAGTTTGTCGTAATTTGTTGTCCAAAATGTATTAATTCCAATTCGGGATAAGATTTTATGGTTTTCACTCCCTTTTTTTAGAGAAGTAAATTCGTTGATAATCTTGTCATTTATCTTACTTCGTTTGAATTTATTGAAATGATACTGTGCCACTGAAATTAGATCGTGTTCTTTATTGATGTCTAAATTCAAATCATCGGCTAAATCTTTCAACAACTCCTTCCAATTTACAAACCCCGAAGAAGCAGAAAGCCCTGCTCCTGCAAAAATTGCAGCATCGCCATTATTAATTTCTATGACAAAATCATTTATAAATTTCTTTTGTTGCGCTGTTAATTCCATTTTTAATATTTACATAATCGTCTATTCTTTCAAGTCATACAAAAATCGTTTTAAGCTATTGTCAACTGGTTCTGAATTGCTTTCAAAGTCAATTCGTTTTCAATCTGATTATTTTGGATAGTTATTTCTAATTCTTATTGCTTCCTCAATCCAATCCTCGATATTTTGTTGTATGTAGCTGTAAACATTTTCACTTCTAAGATAAGGAGAATCGTATGCTTTAACTACTTTACTTAAATTTATCTCATTATTGTCTATAGGTTTACTATGATCTGCTATGTAATTTATAGTTTCATCAATACAAAAATTGTAGAAGGGATTATCTCCTTTGCTGCACTGTTGCGCCTTACTATCTTTCAATCCATGGATGTAAATGCCTACGACACCCTTTCCCTCTTTCCATGCTTTTTCTATTTCATAATTAACCCATCTTCTTTGGGCTGTTTCCGAACCGATGAGAACAACCACGCAGGAACGATATTTCATGCTGTTATCGATCCATGATTGAATTGCATTATCACCTTTTCTTTTTACTTCTTCCCATTCGTTAGAAGTAGCAGGAGCATTTCCTTCAATAGCTCCTATGTTTCGGACTTGCGAAACTCTCCAATTATCATTTTGATAATGGAAGCTATAAAAAATTTGTTTTTTCGCCATAACTTTAAAATTTTATCTCACTCAACCATATATTTTGTCTTATAATTTATCAATTAGCAGTTTGTTAAATAAAGACATGTAGGCATAGTCTTTTTCAAGTCTTTCATCTTTCTTTTGCAATAGTATATAATATATTTTTTTCGCCGCAGCACCAGTTGTTGGAATAGGTAGTAATAAAGCCTTTGGATGAAACTCTTTGAACATTTGATATTCCTCTTCCACTCCTTCCATTCCTCCGATAAAAACTCCGGCACTAAAATTATATGAGCTGAACATCGTTTCACGCATGAGTTTCAAACTGGCATTTCTTTCACCCAAGTCTGGAGTGATTATTACGTTTTTGAACTTATTATTGTCCTTCGGAAATTTTTTCTCAAAAAAACCAGTTTGATAAAGAATCACATGCTCCTGAATATTGACATGTATTTTATTGAGAACATAATAGATCAAAGGCGTAATTGAAGGATGTCCGCCCCATATTAACCTGTGCTTAGGAAGCACAACAGTTGCCAATGCTATAACAGCATCTCTGATTGCAATAATATCAGCTGTACTGTAATATTGGGGATCTCTTTCCGGTAGCGGAATGCTCGCGGAAAGAAAAATATTTTTTAATTCTGCTGAAGCCATTGTTCAAATTCGTGTTTTTTAATAGTCTTCACCTCTAAATATTTGTTTAGCCAATCTAAGTGCTTTAACCATTTATCTCTTATTCTCAAGTCATCATATATCAAATAAACATCTTCTACTTCGTATGTTTTTATTTGACTTTTCAGTTCTTCAGATTGATTACAATTTATAGACTGCGGAACTCCTATTGTCGGGATAAATATTCTTTTTTTATTTTCACCACGCTCTTCCGTTATAAATCTTTCCGGTTGCAGATTTACTTTTTTATTGAATTTTCTTGCAGAATTAGTAAACTCCGTAATCAAATTATCTTGCCTTGACGCAAGATTTCTGGCCCTTACGGATTCAACCTTTTTAACTACTTTTTCTATGAATTCCTCCGTGAGTCTAGACCTCTCTTTGTCGTCAAAAATATTATTTCCAAAATTTTCTTCTTTTAATTGAATCGGAAAACAGATTTCTGATGTATTCTCAAGCTTATGATTAGGCCATACTAATTGGACTATGCCAATCTGTTTGGTATTTGCTTCGGCAATTTCTTCTTTACACCAAACGCTGCTTAAAAAACCTTTTGTATTTAAAAGGACAATTACGTCACAATCGGCCATTCGATACCACAACTCATCCTGAAAAGGCTCACCGGGTTTTATAGAATGAGTATCCAGAAAGACATCGAATTTATTTCTTTCCAGAGCTTCATATAGCTGTATGGCAACAGATGAAGATTCATTTCTTTTATAACTGATAAAGATTTTCCTTGAACTCCTTAAAAGCTCGAAAGATTCAATAGCGTAGGATACAATTTTTTCTTCGTCGCCGGATGAGTGATATAGAAATCCGTTCTGACCGTGTATCATACATGGAATCTGCTTCTTAAAATCCTCTTCTTTATTATAATAAACGGGCAAAATCATAGTTCCGTCTTTAATCAGACGGCCTAAAATATTAAGGTCTTGAAATTGTCCATCTAAATCTCCAAAATATATTGTATAAGCAGGTTGATTTCCTTTGTAATCACTATCAAAATTATTTGACTTGATAATAGTAAAAGCATCTTTTTGTAATTTCAAGTCATCTATCCGTGAAAGGAAAAGTTTGATTACCTTCTCGGAAAGTTCACCTAATGTACCTAAAAGAATAAGTTGGTATCTAAACTCCATATCTGTGTTTTTTGTTGTAAGTTATTAGCATTTAATTGGGAGAACTTGAAGTTATATGGAGCTCAATTTATCAAATCTATAGTTGTACTTCAAACAGTTTGTAGTCTGTTTGCCTTTCAAGACAAGCAAAAAAGCCATCCTCCAAGTTCGCCCCTTATTCTATTTAGTATTTCGTATCTTTAGGTGGATTCGGATCTCTGCCATAGCTGTCTTTGTCTCTTATTCTTCCATCGCGACCATGAATTACCACTTCTCCTCCCTCTTTAATAGCTATTTTACGAGCATAGTCTGTCGCTTCCATTTGTGTAGATGTGATTTTTATTACTTTTTCACTTCCTTCCATTCTCACAGCCCACTTGTTCTCGTGGGGTACTACATGAATATTTTTTGCCATATTTTATTAATTTAATAGGTTTAATAGGAATTGCAAAGTTTGTGCCATGATATATTTTTCGGCAAAGTGACAAATTGTCACAATATAATAGATATTTCAGAAAATTGTCATGCCGTTTAACGTGACAGGATACCGTATTGGAAAAGATACTGCCATAATATCACTTTTACCCCCAGCATGACATTTGGCGCATATCGTCCTACTTCTTTTCATCCCTACTAAAAATACGGATTTATTTGATATCGGGATTCAGGAACCGATTCAATACAGTATTACTGAAGGAACAAGTTTCTCTGATAATACGAAGAATCTTATTTGTAAATAGAGTCATTTATTTTCTTATTAATTTATCCATCTTCAATTTATACATAATTTTACTTCCTATTCCTATAAGGTAGTCTTGATTTTTATAATCCTTATATGTTTTCAGGGGCATGGTTAAGTAATTGTTGAGTTCGTCTTCACTTATTTCCAACATAGACGCAACCTGAGAAAATAATTCTGCAGATTCTTTTTCTGTAAGTGGTGGATTTTTTAGTTTCTCTAACGCCTCTTCACGCGTCATCTGTCCAGTCAATATTAAACTCGAATATTGAGGTTTTCTCACATCATATCCAAAACGTGCAGGCAACCAATATCCTTCAATAAATTTTGTCATTATTGATTCAAAATGCTTTTGTTTATAAGGAGTCCAATCATATCCTCTTATTAAAAGAGACTCAGCATCTTTTTTAATATACGGTGTATAATTGAGAAGTTTTACAACTTTTACACCTTTGACATAAGGCATGTATATTTTTCGCTTATAAACGTTGGTAAAGGGATAGGTCTTCATTTCCACCGAGCCAAACTGTTTCAGAATATCGTTTATCTGAGCCATGTCTGTCCCCCAATATCCCCATGCGCTAGGATTGACAATGACTTCCGTAGATATATTGCCTCCATTTAGAATGTATTTAATGTTGTATTTTTCGGCATAATTATCCAATACCGCTACAAACGCATGATCTTGTGGAATATCTAAATGAGGAACACCTGATTTAAAAAATGCTAATTGCATGTCTCTTATTTCATTCCAATCGATTTTTTCTATTTTTAAATCCACTCCCAATTTGTTAGTCATTTTCCGGATATTATCTTCCGCAAAAGGAATATTCCAACCAGCATCAACATGAAAAACAAGAGGATGCAATCCTAATTCTTTAATTGCAAAGTGAAGCATGTAAGAACTATCAAAACCTCCACTGAAACCTAACAAACAATCATACTTCTTTCCTTTACCCTCTCTTTTTATTTTAGAAACAAGTTCTTCTAATTTTTGCTCTTTGCCTTTTCCGTAGTTCCAATCCGGTAGAATATCTTTTTCGTATTGGGTGCATCTGTCACATACGCCATTTTCATCGAAAGTAATGTTGGGGTCGGAAGTGTCCATGACAGTCACACTACATACTTGATAATTATTTTCTTTCATCTTATTTCTTATATTTTATATAATTTGGATCTTGCCTTGTTTTTTGTCGAAGTAACATAAGATAAACTCTTTCTAGTAGAAAGGGAGCTATCCAAAATAATTTACCTATAAATTCCAATACATTCTTTTTAATACTTAATTTGTTCTGCAGGTATTCTAATATATTATTCCCATAGAAATATATTTTGTATATATAAAAAACTTCTGATGGAATTTCTTTATAGAAAAGCCTACGCATCTTAGAGTATATAATAGATTTTGAACGAAAGCGAATTAAAGAACTTAAATCTGAATTAGTACCCCTTTGGCGTATTTTTATAAGAGGCTCATTAATTAATCCTAATGGATAATAATAAGATATTCTTGACCATAAAGCTGAATCCTGAGCATTTTTCATATCTTCAAAAAAGTAAAATTCGGGATGTTTATCAAAGCATTCTTTGCTAATAATTATAGCGGGAGTGGGTGCTTTTAAAGACAAAAAACTTTGTATATAAACTTTACCAAAGTCTTTGCCATTACTTTTTTTAATTGATATATTTTTTTCAGGATACCAATTATAATATCCCGTATGAGACCACATGATGCCATTTTCTTCCATAAATGATATTTGTTTTATAGTTTTTGTAGGCAACCAGATATCATCTGAGTCTAAAAATGCAATATAATCTCCAGTAGCGTATTTTAATGCTAAATTTCTTGCCGATGCAGCACCGCCGTTATCTTTATAATAATATTTTATTTCGTCTCCATACTTTTTTATAAAATCATTTACATCTTCTTTTGAACCATCATTTACTACAATAATTTCAAAATTATCATAAGTCTGATCTAGTACACTTTGTACGGCATCACAAAGCCAATCGACCTGATTATAGAAAGGAATAATTACGCTAACGACCTTTTGATTTATTTTTAATGTAGAATCCATGAGAAAATAATAATTTAGAAATCGGATATTTATATTGTTTACATAGCTACTCTCAATGATTTTTACTCAATATTTGATCATAAATATTCCATTCATTGTCTATCGTTTTCTTCCAGTTAAACTTTTCAGATAGAGGCGGAGAAATAACCTTATCGGTTGTAAGAAGTTCCTTAATTCTGGATGAAATATTTGTAACAAAATTATCATCAAGAGTAAATACATTTTCTGCGCCAATTACTTCTGGTATTCCTCCCACATCTGAACCTACGACCTTCACACCGCATGCTAATGCTTCCAATGTAACCATTGGCAATCCTTCATTTAAACTTGGTATAACCAATATATCCAAACAATTCATTATGTTAGGAATATTTTCGGGCTCTTGCTTTCCTAAATATAGAACATTCTTTATATTTAAATTCTTAATTTTATTTTTTAAGGATTGCTCAAGCTCCCCATTTCCCACAATTATATATGTAACATCCATACCATCTTTTTGAAGTTGATGAAAGATTTCCGGCAAAATTAGAACATTCTTTATTGAATATAAATTTCCTATAAATCCTAAAGTATATTTTGTTTTAAAATGGAATGCATCCCTCAACTCATTTCTTTTCACTGTCGAAAATTTGAAAAAAATATCTGAAGGTGCGCTATAGGATACACTTTTGTTGTCTATTGTAGATATTTTTTTTGAAGTGTTTAATAATTTATTACTTACATAGAAATTATGAGCTGCATTTTCTTGTAATTGTTTAGTTGCTAAAAAGGTTCTTTTATTTTTAAAGGGTAGTACGTTAATATCCGATCCATGCCAAGTTGCAACAAATGGTATATTGTATCTGTCTTTTACTAAAGATGCAAGATATATACCTTCGTGAGTATGAGCAGAGATTATATCATATTCCTTAAAAATATCTATATATTTTTTTATTTGGAATGAAGCTGAAATACCTTTTAATTTCAATTTACTGGTTAACAAAGATTCAATAAAACTATGCGCGATCCAAACATTCCGGTACCTTATATCACCAATATGTGAAAAATCTTCTTTTCCTTTGAAACTGTATTGAGGCTTTAATATTCTAAAAATTAAGTCATCATAATATCTTATTAAATAAGCATCAACAATGCAGCTTCGTTTTTTTAAATATTTAATACGTTCATGAACATTATTGAAAAGCCCTTTTCTATCAGATGGATTACCTGTTGTAAGTACAGCTATTTTCATTATATAATCTTTAATATTATTATTTTCTAGAGAAAGAGTATATCTTGTTATATACTTTAACTCTCTTTATTTTATCGGAATATCTTTAATTTTAAAAACGCTTCCTTATTAATTTGGCTGGATTACCTCCGATTATACTATACTCGGGAAAGTTTTTCGTCACTACGGATCTCGCCCCAACTATTGTGCCGTCTTTTATAACTTTACTTCCAATAATAAGAACATCTCGTCCAATCCATACGTCATTTCCTATTATTATTTGGCTTTTTTCACTTGTTCTTCCTTGCATTCTCATAGGAATATCAATTCTATCAAATAAATGCGACTTTTCTAACATGTAACAATTAGGTCCCATCATTACATCTTCTCCAATTATTGTATTACTCAAGATCCTTGAATTTATACCTATTCCAGAATTATTACCTATAATAATATTCTCTCCCCTGCCAAATTTTGCTCCCTTCTCTATATTGACATTTAATCCACATTTCATAAATATATTTTTACAAAGAATATATCTTATTTTTTTTGAAATTCCTCCTATATATCTTCTATTGCTTACAGGAAGATGAATAGCTATTGAATAATACAAAGTTAGGGATAGTGCTTTTTTTAAATGCATTTCCAAAATAAATTAATAAAATTACTTGTTACATTTTTAATGTCATAATTTGAAACATCCTGTTTGAATAACTGTGAGGTATAATCCCTCTTTATAAAAGATTCAAAATTTTGTTGTTCATCAAAAGATGTTGCAATCTCAAGTATAGGGCGGCCGCTCAAATAGTAATCAATGAGCTTACTCGGTAATTGAACCTCGGAATTATTCTTGATATTTATTAAAAAATCCATTTTAGATAATTCATAAATTAATTCAGTTCTTGGAATATAATCTTTTATCTGTAATTTGTCGCCTAAATCAAGACGATATCTTTCAAAATATTTTTTTGATTTAGTATAAACAATAAATTTAAAATCAAATTTTAAGATAGAAAGGTATTCCAAAAATTTTAGAGGATCTCTTTTATTTTCGTAAATTGTCCCAGAATAAGCAAAAGTTGGAATTGAATTAACTTCATATTTGGCCAACTTAACCTCATCAAAATTAAAACCTTGTGGAATAACTTTTATTTTATCTCTGAATTCAGGATAGTATCCACTTTTCCCCTTTTCAAACGGGATAGTTATAAAATCAACTTTTTTGCACCATTTTTTTTCGACGTATTTAAAATAAAAGGGATGAAAATTAAAAGGATCTCCCATAAAGGGATCTCCACAATCAGCTATCCAGCATTTATAATTTTTTTTCTTCAACAATAGAATAGCCCAATGAATAGAATGAGGATGTGCTATCGTGATTAACACATCAATATCTTTTTCTTTACTAATTTGTTTTTTTACTAAGTATGTAAGCTCAATATAAGGGAACGCAAAGAACTTTCCCAAAAATCTAGCAAATGCTCTATAAATAATATTCCGATTCCGATTTTGTGTATTATCTTGTAATCCAAACCTAGAATTTCCTAAATTTTTGAATGTAATACCTGTTCTCTCCGCTATTTTAGAATAATCATAATTTCCTAATAAGGAATATAAGTGTACATTATATCCTCTTTTCGATAATTCTTTTGCTAATTCTGTACTCCTATGCGCTCTAGGAGATAAAAAAGGATGACAATTTGCTGATACGATAACGATTTTCAACTTTTCCATCAAAATAAATATCTATAAATCAAATAAAAAGGGGATGTAAAATAGAAATAGGGTTCTGTCACTAATTTATATAAATTAAATTGCATATAAAACTGAAAAAGAAAAACAAAGGGCATTACATATAATATTTTTTGATATTTCCTATCTTTAAAATTAGTAAGCCAAATATAGGCTATAATAGGATATGATAATATTATAAATCTTCCTCCTAAAGAAGGAATTGGCATTGAAAAATTCACAAAAGTCATATAAACTAATAAAAATAAATAAAGTGATTTGGATTTATTATTATCCTTAATAGCTTTTGCGTTTCTTATAAATAACAAAACTAATACATTTATATAGATGATTACTGCATAAGAAAAGAAGAGCGAAATAAAACCTTTTTCCTGTTCCTTCTGTATTATATATTCTTCGTTTGTGTAAGATTGAACCATATCTTCTAAAAATGGAGGAAGTAAATTACCGATATTTCTGACTAATTCAATGGAGATTGTAGAAATAAAAAAACTCACCACAAATAAAACGCCCCAAAATTTTTCATATCGCTTAAATATAGATGCAATAATAAGAATTCCAATATAGACCCAAAAAGAAGCATGTATAAAAGGGGTAGTCACAGCAAGCCAATAATATCGATGATTCCCATTTTTGAAAATCTGAAAAACAGCGTAAACTCCCACCCAAGCTGCCGTCCAAAATCTCATCCCATTAATATTAAAAATCTGGTTAATCATAAAAAGGTACGCTAAAATAAAACTCGCAAGAGAGAAACTAAAATTGTATTCTTGGGTTAGAAATTTAAATGATTTGAGAGAGAAAAATGCAAAGATAATAGCAAAAAACATGAATAATACATGATAATTGTCTGTAAATCTTGAAGTAATAAAAGCAATCGTATCAAAATAATAATCTTTTACCGATCCATCTTTGAACGTTATATATTCCTTAAACCCTTCAATAAATTCAGAATAATTTATATTTCTGTATAATTCAAAATTTAATCTGTAGCTAGCCCCATCAGACATGTTCTCTGCTGTTTTACCTGAAGGAACTGTAAATGATAAGCCGAATAATATACTACTTAAAAAGAAAACAATATAAGAAGACTTGCTCTTCATGTTTTTTAAAGAGTATAAAAAAGCAATGAAAGGAGAAATAATGAATAAAGCTAATTTAGCCATTCGTTCATTATTATTTTCTCTTGGCCAACTACTCATATTAGAACTGTTTAGTTAAAATTTTAATTATTCTTTTAGCTGTCGCCCCATCCCACAATTCAGGAATATGGCCTTTTTTCCATTTACCCGCAAAAAGTTTATTGAGCATTGGCTTTATAGCCGCTGGATCTGTTCCTATCAATTCATTCGTTCCTATAGTACATGTTTCGGGCCTTTCCGTATTATCCCTTAATGTAATACAAGGAACTCCCATGACTGTTGTCTCTTCCGTGATACCCCCAGAATCTGTAATTATAGCTTTAGCGTGTTTTACCATATAATTAAATTCCAAATACCCCATAGGTTCTACAATATGCATGTTATCAGCAGTTATATTTAGATCATAAAAGATTTTTGCAGTTCGAGGGTGAATAGGAAAAATAACAGGTAGTCCATAAACATTATTCACAATTTCTGACATTAAAGATTTAAGAATAGATTTATCATCTACATTGGCAGGGCGATGAAGTGTGAGCATAAAATATTCTTTTTCTTTCAAATCTAATAGGTCAAAAATTGGGGGTTTTCGTAATTTATCCTCATTAGCCCTTAAAGTATCAATCATTACATTCCCTACAAAAAATATCTGCTCGTTTTTTACACCAATATTTCGGAGATTAGTATTTGCTGTTTTAGAAGTAGTGAAAAAATAGTCAGATATAGAGTCCGTTACTATTCTATTAATCTCCTCAGGCATCGTTAAATCACCACTCCTGATACCTCCTTCCACATGAGCAACTTTAGTGTGTAATTTTTTTGCTACAATTGCACAAGCCATAGTGGAAGTCACATCACCTACTACAATGACGATATCACAAGGATTGGATTTTAATTCTTTTTCAAAAGCCACCATAATAGTAGCTGTTTGCTCCGCGGGGGTTCCCCCACCACAGTTTAGATTCACATCAGGATTGGGAATATTAAGTTCATCAAAAAAAGTACCGCTCATGTTTTTATCATAATGCTGTCCTGTATGTACTAACCGATACGATATATCAATTCCCTTTTCTTGTGCTTGTTTTATAGCATGTATTATAGGAGCCACCTTAATAAAATTGGGACGTGCTCCTGCAATAAGTGATAGTTTCATTCTGTTTTATATTGTCTTTTATTTATTGAGTTTTGAAAATAATGGTTTTATAATTGACCAATAATCCATTTTTTTATATATTGTCCATACATAAAAAAATGTAAAATATAAGATTGATCCGCCTCCTAATTGTAATATGTTATTTATCGACAAGACACTTGTTAAAAAGCATTTGATTAATAAAAGCATTATAACAGAGGGTATAAAAATGTTTAGCATTAATCTTAAAGGGATAAGTTCCAATAACCTTATATTAAAATAATTGGATATATACAATAACATGCAAAAGACATTCCCAATTCTGCAAATAACGGAAATAATTGTAATCAAATAAGGTGAAGAAAATAGTTTGATACAGAGCACATCCAATATAATTAAGAAAATAGCATGTATTAAATGAACATTTGCGTAAAATTTATTTGCTCTCATAGCAATAATTAATGGATAATATGAAATGAGAGTGAAAAAATTTACAATTAACTTTATTCGAAAATAAATTCCAGATTCTTCATATTTTTGACCATATAAAACGATCATAAGCGTATCTGCAAAAAACCAACAAAACAACACTAAAGGGTAAATAAGTTTGACTGTTTTCTCAAATACGTTTTTCCACACAGGTAGTATAACCTTTTTAGGATCCTCTTTATCATATATTTGTTTTGAAAAAAGGGGCATTAAAACCGTAGATGTAGCGGTTATAATCATACCTACAAAAGGCAATTCCAAGGAACCGTTGGAAAACTCTGCAAAAACATTTGTTCCAAAAAAACGACTTATAAAGAATTGATCAGCCGAACTGATTATAATTCCCCATATACCAGCATACATAAGAGGTAAAGAAAACTTAAATATTTCTTTATAAGTTATTGAACAACGATCAGTTCCCGCATTCTTAACGGGGAGAAATTCTATATAGAGGGCGATCAAAAAATTTATAAAAGAAGAAATGACTAATCCTATTATGGCTTGAATATATGCTCCTTTAAATAGCACAACTGGCAAAGCAACGCATAACAACATAAAAACTTTGGATAGAATATTGTATAAAGCTATAAATTGAGTACGTCTATAAGTTGCAAATATTCCTTCCAACCCCATGGTGGGTAACATTAATAATGGAACGGGAGAAAATATTTTAAGAGGAAGTTCCAAATCAGGATTATTTAGAAAAGTAGCTATAGAGGATGCGGAAAGGAATAATAATATCGAAAAAATAGCCCCCATTAAGAAAAGGAGGTTTGTAATTTTTTTGATTAAACTTCTCGCTTGATCAATAGAGACACGTGGCAGGAAATAAGAAAAGGTTTTAGGTAATCCTAAAGTAAAAACTATTAATAAAGTGTTATAAACATATAGAACCTGCTTATATGTGCCGTACTCTTCTTTAGTAAAATAACGACTTAAAATCATGGAACTAATAAGCGTAAAGCCAAATGCAAAAACACTTCCTAATGATATCCAAAAAGCTTGCTTTGTATTGTTTGTATTACGCTTAACCTCCACTTATTATGACCTTAACAAATTAATAACAAACTATTTTATAAATTCAATAATCCTTTCGCATGCTAAACCATCCCCATACGGATTATTAGCCTTAGCCATGGAGTCATAATATTCTTTATCATCCAACAATTTCGATACTTCCGAAACAATCAAATTGTAGTTGGTACCCACTAATTTCACCGTTCCGGCATCCAACGCTTCGGGGCGTTCGGTGGTGTCCCGCATCACCAATACAGGTTTGCCCAGTCCCGGGGCCTCTTCCTGAATTCCGCCGCTATCGGTCAAGACCAATGTACTTTGTTCCATCAAAAAGACGAAAGGCAGGTATTCCAGCGGCTCGATGAAAAAGAGACTGGAGGTTGGAGACTGGAGGTTGGAGGTCACTTCTTCTCCAAAGACTTCTTTAATCGGCTTACGTACATTAGGATTCAAATGCATCGGATACACGAAATCAACATCGGGATATTTTTCCGTCAATGTCTTAATCGCGTTACAAATATTGATGAATCCCTCGCCGAAGTTTTCCCTCCGGTGCCCGGTTATTAAGACGAGGCGACGATTTGAAGACTGGGAGACAATGCGCTCCGGAAGGCCGCTCTTGAATAATGTCTCTTGAATCTGTTGCTGCAAACCGGCATCATCCTTGATTTTATTCACCACCATATACAAGGCGTCGATAACCGTATTACCGGTAACGGTGATGCTTTTTTCCCTCACGCCTTCGGCTAACAGATTTTGTTTGCTGAGCGGCGTCGGGGCGAGATTATAGGTCGCAATACGACTGGTGATTTGCCGGTTCATCTCTTCCGGCCAAGGACTATATATATTATGTGTCCGCAATCCCGCTTCGATATGCGCTACGGGTATTTGTTGGTAGAAAGCTGCCAAAGCAGCAGCCATAGACGTAGTGGTATCTCCATGAACAAATACCACATCGGGCTTCGCTTCTTTAAACACATCGCGCAAACCGACCAACACCCGTGCCGTGACATCATAGAGATCTTGGCCTTGCTTCATAATGTTCAAGTCGTAGTCCGGTACGATCTCGAACAGATGCAGTACCTGATCGAGCATCTCGCGGTGTTGTCCGGTAACGCACACAATTGTTTCGAAACGATCGGGATGCTTTTGGAATTCTTTTACCAACGGAGCGACCTTAATGGCTTCCGGACGGGTACCGAATACCAACATCACTTTCTTCAAGGAAGTATGGTTTTCCTTACTCATAATATGTATCGTTTATTATATAATTCAATGCGTACCTCAACTGAGATACGCATTAAAGATTACTTTTTAAAAATTCCGCAGAAATCAAGAATAACTTTATCGTCCCGCCAAGGAAGTTCCTTGAAAGGATTGTGTGCCACCAAAAATACCACGATATCGGCTTTCTCGTAGGCTTCTTTATAGTCGGTCAACTTAAATACTTTATGTTCGGAAATATTCGGCTCGACAATCAGAAAATCGGCATCATTGTGCCCTTGCATCACCTTCGTAGCGATATATTTGGCAGGAGATTCGCGCAAGTCGTCGATATTCGGTTTAAAAGCCAATCCCATCAACGCCACGATCGGCTCTCTTCCGTTCTTTATTTCAAAACCTTTAATTGCATTTTGAGTTTTCTCCGCACACCAGAATGCTTTATAGTTATTTATTTCACGTGCTTTACCGATGATTTGCGATTCTCGGGGAAAGTCGGCTGTAATGAAGTAAGGATCTACGGCGATACAATGTCCTCCCACACCGCTACCGGGCTGCAGGATGTTCACCCGAGGATGCTTGTTGGCCAATTCAATGAGTTTCCACACGTTGATACCAGCTTTGTCGCAGATAAGCGACAGTTCGTTGGCAAAAGCGATCTGCACGTCGCGCGAAGAGTTCTCCGTGAGTTTGCACATTTCTGCCGTCCGGGCATTGGTAGCGTGCAAGGTGCCTTTAACGAATTGCCTATAAAATTCTTTTGCCTTTTCGGTGGACGCTTCGTCGATACCTCCGATCACACGGTCGTTATGCACGAGTTCATAAATAACGTTGCCCGGCAGTACGCGCTCCGGACAATAGGCGATATATAGTTTATCTTTCAGTTCGGGACGTGACGTGAAAATCAGTTTCTCCATTTTTTCGGTCGTGCCCACAGGGGAAGTCGATTCTATAATAAATAAATCACCTTCCTTTAAAAACGGAACAACCGTTCGTGTTGCGGCTTCCACATAAGAAATATCCGGTTCATGATCTCCCTTGAAAGGGGTAGGAACAACGATCAAATACACATCGCTTTCTTCCGGTTGCAAAGCCGCTTTCAGATGTCCGGAAGAGATCACTTCCTTGCATAAATCTTTTAAACCAGGTTCTACGATGTGAATTTCTCCGCGATTGATTGTTTCAACTACTTTCGGATTGATGTCTACTCCAACAACTTCAACACCATGACGGGCGGCAATAATAGCGGTGGGTAATCCGATATACCCAAGTCCCATAAAACAAGCTTTCATATTTTGTTTGTTACAAATTTGTGCAAAGATAATGATTTCTATTATAATGTATCTTCCGACCGTTCGGAAAGAAGTAAACATCACGGAAAAACGCTGTTAAGTTATGAGTTATGAGTTATGAATTTATCACTTTGACGCATTAGCTGATTGATACATTGACTTATTGCCTTTCCATGCCAAAGGCGGGTCAGTCCCATATACGGGCGACTAAAAGTGGCTTAATCAAACTGTTATCTGCATCGGAGTTGCATGACTTTTGATGTTCCGACCGTACGTAAAGCACGGGATAACCGGATGCAAAAATAATCTTTTTTTCTGTTACAAATGTGGTTTTGATAGGGAAATGTCGTTATCAGGCGATGAAGTCGCCATGGAAGCGGCACTTTACCGGCCCCGATGGTAAGAGGTGCGACAAATTGCAATTAAATCACATCGCCTAAGGAGAACTGTCTCGAGCATGAAACGAAGATAAATTTTATGTCTGCCATTTGTATATGACACCGTTACCATAAATCGCCGCTCATCCTAAAATCCGCTCAACTCCTCCATCATCGCCCGGCGGTTGGCATAGGTTTCCCTGAAATCGTCCACCAGAGCGGTAACCATCTTGCTTCCTCCGGGAGAAGCTTGCATTTTTTTGAGTATCTGCGCAATAAAACGGTAATGCTCCCGCCCCATGTTGTCTTGCGCATAGCCGATGAGCCGTGAACGATACATTTCCATTAAGCGCTCGGGATAATGCGCCCGCAGATAAGGTTCGTACTCTACCGCCGAATCGTATTTGTTCCTCAGGCCGGTATGCTGTTCCACCCAATCCATGAGCCTGCCCCAGTATTCTTCCCGGATGTAAATGCGGGGATACACGGTATCATAAAAGCCGGAGCTCTTCCGGTTGAGCAGCCTGTCGAGGTAGGAGGGCCACTGGGCCGGCGGAATCAATTCTTTCAGGATTTCGTAATAGTCCATGGCATTACGACCGACCGCAAACAATTCTTCCGCCGAAGAGATACTGTTTTCCCGGTCGCCGGCTTGCCTGTAAATACGCAATTTAACTTCTTTCCAACCCGCTACGGTTCCGGGATTTCTTTTCGTTTCCGCCACGGCGATGCCTCCGTCTACCAGGCGGAGAGCTTCGGGATAGGCTTCGGCCTGCAACAAGGCATCCAAACGGATATGCCTGATTGCGGGAAGATACAGATACGCGTCGAGGGTTTGTTCGTATTCTTCCGTACGCCCGTCGTTCTTCAGCAATTCGAGCTTGGTCTTCACCAACGAATCGGTACGGAAAGAATCAGGCTCCCGGGCCAAAGCCGCATCGAGCAAAGCCAGTGCATCTGCCGTACGGGACGATTTGAGCGTGGCGGCGAATAATAGTCCGTTGATATCGGCGAGGCTGTAATTTTCAAACCGGTCATCGGCGATCAATCGTCCGAGCCGGGCGATCAACAACTCCATCAGTACCGGCGGGATATCATAGCGGAGTATCTCCTCTACCGCCGACGATGCCTCTTGGCAAGCGGCAGCCAGCTCGCCGTCGTAATCTTCATATTCTTCGTACGAGGCGGCCACTTCTTCCATGATGGAGAGCAGGATATCCAATGCATCTTCGAAAGAACCCTCTTTGGCGAAAAACCGCGCTTTCTCCGTCAAATCATATAACTCGTCAGCCACCGAACTTTCGCGCATCGAATGTCCGTAGCGGTCAAGGTAACCGTCGTATTGCGAAGAAGAGAGACATCTTTTTACCTCCTCCTTATAATAGACCTTTGCTCTTTTCTTTTTTTTCGGCAATGCTTGCTGTTCGAGCTCCCGGAGAAACTCCGGATGCTTCTTTGCATGCGCAATCAGGAACGATTCGAGCCGCTCTTTTTCCATATGTTGTAGAATTGTCTCAATATCCATAATAATGATGAGTGATGCTCGTTAAGCTACCAGTTTTTTCTCCATTTCCGGTTGATGGCGTTGCTCCCAAAGAATATAATCGGCGCCCTTGCTTTCCAAGGCGTCCAGATATTCTTTTTTAATATCCTTATCCGTATCATTGACGATGGCCAATCCTCTCAACACCTTACCTGAGATTTTTTCCCGAGCCGGTTTTATGTCATCCCAAGCAAACAAGAAATTGGGTACATTCATTTTATTCAAAGAATTGAAACATTTAATGACTAATTCTTTTTGGCGGCCGGCTATCTGAAAATCGAAAGTGAACTCGATGCCCGTAGATCCCTTTGCTATAAAATGGGGGGTATAAATCGCATTCTGTTCCTCCAGATAGGCTTTTACATCTTCCTTAAAAAGAGAAGATACGGTATGCTTGGCTAACATAGCCATATCGGAAATTTCGGATATAGCGCTTAGCAGATTGAGTTTTTTTTGATTAAATTCTTTCACCGTTCCGATTGCTACCAATTCGTTATCCCGCAAGGTTATGCCATAGTTCAAAAAAATCATATCCATCCATTCTTTCCGCTTCGGAGAACGCAGAACCGGAGAGCCGACAAGTTCCAGGTTGGCGAGTGTTAATCCGTCATCGGAAAGAATCAACTTGCCGTCTTCCAATTTTGCATATAGTTGAATGTTGTCATTGAACAATCCCTGAAATGGTGTGGTAATCTCACTCCATCCCGTTTGTTCATCAACCGTTACGATTGTTTTTTCACGAAGCCAATCGTAATATTCTTTGATGCTGTTGTCTATCCAATTCATAATAGCAATATATTTACTGCAATCGCTGTTTCTATATGAATCGTCTTTGCGAATAATTTTATTGTTTCCGCAAAGGTGTGATTAAAATCCGGGCCTTGCTTTATCTCTTTAATTGCGAATTCATCCACGGATAAAGGAATCGCCCATGCAAGACTGCTATAACCCTCCACATGATAATGAATGTGATGCTCATTTACTGAAAAGCTTTTTCCGGCATAAGGGCGGAATTTCTCCGGAACAAACTCCGTCACTTCCATAGGATTGGTGTGTCCACCATTATAATCAACTCGAAGCAATCCTATTTTACTATCATCTTCCTGACAATGCAAACTAATCCGGATACTGTTTTTCTTACTTTGTTTAATTTCCCATAAAAAAGAAAAGTCATCATCTCTTTCGGACACTAACTCAAAACGATCATGAAAAGGGTATTGTTGTTCAATGGTCAATTCATCCAGAAGCGTGTTATTTTCAACTACCTTTTTGGGTAGCGTCAACAAGTATTCCGCTTGTTCATTTGTTATTTTCATACATCCTTTCGTTTTGGAAAAAATAATTTATAACATAGCCCATCTACTCCTGTTTCATGCGATTTTTCTATCCACACGTATATATGCATTCATATTTTCGGAATTCTTCATTTCTTCATCCATCAATTCGCCCAAGCCGTTCAACATTCCCCGGTCGCTTATTTTTCGATAGGCATACGTGCGCCCTTCTATGTCGACACTTCGGCTCAAATAACTGACAACGGTTATCCGCTCATCATACTGGAAAATAACACCAGCCTTTTGCAACACATATTCCAACGAAATATAGGACGGGGTATAAAGTGTACAAGCCAATTCTTCGGGATTATAATGGGGTTTCACATAAATGCCTTTTCGCGGACGAAGCAGCTTCCCCTTGCGAACAAAGTAATTCAATCATTCATTTACCTTTTTGAAATCACTCTTTCTAATAAGCATAACAATGTCTTTCAACGTGAATACTGTTCGCATATCGCTAAAAACTGACAAAATCAAATCGTTTTTTCGAGGACTATTCATTGGATTTATTTCAATGTTCAGGCCACAAAATTAAAAGGTATTTTTGATATAACCAAATAAAATTCACCGTTTCTATTTGACTCTTATTTAATTGCATCTGAATTTTTACTTTGTATGCCCCAAAGAACATGTTCGCTTTCAAATTCACAACAACTCCCGGAGAAACTCGGGATGCTTCCTTGCATACGCAATCAGAAACCATTCAAGCCGCTCTTTTTCTATATGTTGTAGAATTGTTTCGATATCCATAATAATGATGAGATGATATGATGATGTGCTAATTACTAATTGATGACGCTCCGCTTTCCGTTTTCCGCTTTCCACTTACCGTTTACCACAACAAAGGCGGGTCAGCCCCACGACGGAACGACTAACAAATGATGAATCAACCACTTTACCAGGAAAATACCGGGAGAAAGAACCGGCCTGTACCGCCGAAAAATAATACTGCCTTTTTATCGTTCATTTACGGACTTCATGCCACAAAGTGGTTTTTTAGCCGCACAAATATAACCAAAAAAATCCCCGCCGGCATCCTTTTCAGCCTTTATTTGTAAGGAGGAGACGGATAAAAATGAAACGTGAGACAGGCGAATATGAGAACGCGCCTCCTTTCTCATTTTAACAAATTAAACGAAATTTAAAAATAGCTCCTGCCAGTGCAAATAGGACTAAAAGAGGGCATTAACAGCTAACGGAAATTAAAAAACAAACAGAATGAAAACTAATGACCAATTTTTTTTGAACATGGGGCATGCTGATATCAGCACAATGAATGAACACACGCCCGAACTTCCCTGCCGTACTCGAAAAAGATACGGACTTACAGGAGCTGATCGCACAGTCTTACCGCATCGCCGGGAGCGTTGCAGACAATTCATAGCCCATCATTCATAAGCCCTTCTTCATCACTTGATCTTTTGTAACGCTCACCGTTATTTGCAATTGCTCGAGGTGCAAGAGGAAGCGATTCTTACCGATGCGTTTGATGCGCCCCGAGATATCTTTCAGCGGGCCGCAAGCAATAAGCACGTCATCGCCGATATCGTAGGTGATGTCTCCCCCGGCGGCTTTCGCCAGAAAACGGCGGATGGACTCGATCTCCGAGGCACGCATGACAGCCGGGCGCCCTTCAAAAAACACAATACGCGATACGCCCTGAACGTATGTCAGGGTACGAACGAGCGCGTCGGTCGTACGGACAAACAAATAGGACGGAAACAACGGCACTTCTACCGTCTTCACGCGGTCGGACCAACGCCGGAGCGACTGATGCAGGGGTAAATACGTCTCTACATCCGCCTGTAACTTATTGATTCGCTGTTCTACCTGCTTCTCCGCACGGGGGGCGGTATAAAGCACATACCATAGCAGGCGGCGGGAATCTGTTCGCTTTTCCATAAGCCCTATTTCTTTTATTTTAATGTACGCGTCAGTATGCTGTATAGTGGTTTTATTTTCGTGCAAATGTAAACAAAAATTCCTTTTTCGACATCCTTTTTCGGATATGTTCATTGCTCAACTTTCGCATGTGCGTTTCGGGCGGTTGCAACTTAAAATGTATTTTCCGTTTTTTATTGGCCCCATTTTTCAGGGGGATATATTTTTTTTTGTTATCTTTGCGCTCTGAATAACATTAATGTCGAGTTCTCGTTATGGCAAAAAACCATTTGTTTATCACCTTGGCTCTTTTAGCGTTGGTATCATTAGCCGGGTGTGGATCATCACAAAATGTGGCATACTTACAGGATGCCGACAGCTTATACGCTACAGAATATGCGGATAAGCAGGCGATGCTTTATGACGCGCGCATTCTGCCCAAAGATTTACTAACGATTAGCATCAGCGCTACCGATCCCGAATCCGTACGGCCTTTCAACTTAACGGTTCCCGCGCATACAACGGGATTGACTACGACTTCCCAACCGCAGTTGCAAACGTACTTGGTGGACAATAACGGACAAATTAATTTCCCCGTTTTGGGAATGCTCGACCTGAAAGGTTTGACCAAGCGGCAAGCCGAACAGAAGATCGCCGGCATGTTGACGCCGTATCTGAAAGAAAACCCGGTAGTGACGGTGAGTTTCGTCAATTACAAGATATCGGTCATCGGCGAGGTTTTGCGCCCCAATACGTTTACCGTTTCCAACGAAAAAATAAACATTTTCGAAGCGTTGGCCATGGCCGGCGACATGACGATTTACGGAAAAAGGGAGAATGTGAAGATTATTCGCGAGGATGCCGAAGGCAACAAGGTTATCATCCCGATGAATTTAAATGATAAAAATATCATATTTTCGCCTTATTATTATTTGCAGCAAAACGATGTGGTGTATGTGGAGCCCAATCAGGTGAAGGCGCAGAATGCACAGGTAGGCGCTATGACGACTCTCTGGATATCGGGAGCGTCGATCCTTATTTCCATCGCCAGTTTAGTTGTGAATATTTTAAAAAAGTAGCTTTTTATGCAGAATAATCAAAATCTCCTGCCTACGTCTGTCAATACGGGAGAATCGCAAGAGGAGGGCTCCGTATCGTTGATGGAGATTGCGTTGCTCTTTATCCGTTATTGGAAATGGATTGTTGCAGGTGTGGCGTTGGCCTTATTATTGGCTTTCATTTATTTGAGATATGCCACCCCCACGTATAAAATTTCGTCGAGCATCATCCTGAAAGAGGACAACAATGCGTCCAAATCGTACGCCCCCGCAAATGCCTTGGAAGGTATATCGATGTTGGGATCGGTAACGAATCTCGATAACGAAATCTATATCTTGCAGTCGCGCTCGACCATCCGGTCGGTCATCAATCAACTGAATTTACACACGTCTTATCTGGTGAAAGGCCGCATCAAGGATACCGACCTTTACAACGAGAGTCCGGTGATGGTGACGATGGAACAGAGCAACCTCGACACGCTACGGAATGACATAGAGATGGAGCTGAGGGTGGATGAGCCTACCTCAAACGTATACGTAACGCTATTGTGCGAAAAAGAAAAGGTCGATACGGTTTTTACGGAGTTGCCGGCTTTGTTGCCGACCCCGGCGGGTATCATCAGCTTCACACGAAGGGAGGGCGTGAAACCGTTTTACAAACCGCTGAACATTTCCATCCGCAATCCGAACGACGCGATCAAGCACTATCGCGAAGCGCTCACCGTGCAACAGACGTCCAAAAACGCTTCGGTGCTCGACATCGCGGTGAATACGCCCTATATTGCAAAGGGGATCGACTTCCTCAACAAGCTGGTCGAAGTATATAATAACAACACGTTGGAAGATAAGAACATGGAGGCCCTCAATACCCAGACGTTCATCGACAACCGTATTGCTATTATCAATCGGGAGCTGACGGCCGCCGAAAAGGATGTGGAGCAGTTTAAGCAAACGCAGGGGCTGACGGACTTTTCGAGCGACTTGCAAAAAAACATGGAGATGGGGTCGCGCTACCAGCAGCAACTGGTTGAGGTGGAAACCCAGATCAAGATGGTGGATTATTTGGATGAGTATCTGAATGATGAGAACAACACCGATAAGATGATCCCGAGCAATATCGGTATCAATGATCCCACCTTGGCTGCGACTACCAACGAATACAATAAGCTCATCATGGAGCGCGAACGCTTGGCCCAGAGTACGACGCCGGACAACCCCGTGATGAAGAAACTCGAGGAACAATTGTCTTCTCTACGCGCCAACATCAACTCTTCGATCCGCAGTGTGGGACAGAGTTTGAATATTGCGCGGCGGGATGCCCGCAACCAAGCGAATATTTTCGGCGGAAAGGTGGGCAGTACGCCTACGCAGGAGCGCCAATTCATGGAGTTGTCGCGTGAACAGCAAATTAAGGCGAGCCTCTTCCTGATGTTACTCGAAAAGCGGGAGGAGAACGCGCTGGCCCTCGCGGCTACGGCCAACAAGGCGAAGGTGCTGGACGAGGCCATGACCGAGGGCAAGGTGTCTCCCCGCACGATGATCATTCTGCTGGCCGCGCTGCTTTTGGGCGTGATTGTGCCGGCAGGAGTCATTTATCTGCTCAACTTGCTGCAATATAAGATCCGCACCAAGGCGGATGTGGACCGCATATCAAAAGTGCCGCTGCTGGCGGAGATACCATCGTATGACGATGACGAAAACGTGGCCGTTCAGGAAAACGCCACACGAGAAATCGACGAGGCTTTCCGCATGTTGCGCACCAACTTGGTGCTGACTCTTGGAGCCGACAAAAAGGTGGTTGTCTTTACAAGTACCATATCGGGCGAGGGTAAGACGTTTGTAGCGTTGAACACCGCCATCAGCTTATCGTTATTGAAGAAAAAAGTGTTATTGATCGGCATGGACTTGCGCATTCCGCGTTTGTTCGAATACATGAAGCTCGATTCGAAAGACGGCATAACGAGTTATTTGGCAGGACTCGAAACGGATATTCACAAGCTGATCAACAAGTCGGTGGTAACGAACGATTTGGATGTGTTGGTCGCAGGGCCGATACCGCCCAACCCGGCCGAGTTATTGTCGCGCCCCAGCTTGGATAAGCTTGTCGGCGAATTGAGGAATGAGTATGATTTTATCATCATCGACTCGGCTCCCGTGGGATTGGTAACGGATACGTTGATTCTTAACCGCATCGCCGACGCTACCGTGTATGTATGCCGGTCGAACTTCTCGAGCAAGTCCAACCTGAAGTATGCCAACGAATTGATGGACGAGCATAAACTGACCAACATGTTGCTTGTTGTGAATGACGTGGATTACTTCCACCGTTCGTACGGATATGGTTACGGGCGCAAGTACGGTTACGGCGAAAAGAAAAAAGGAAAGAAAACAGCTAAATTGAAAAAGTGATCAAGCGCGGTGCTTGTTTTGATGGCGATGGGACATCGCCGGCAGGAACTCATGCAGACAACCGGCAGTTTTGACGAAAAAGGAGATTAGAAAAAGAGAATGATTATTGCAGTGGATTTTGACGGAACAATCGTGGAGCATAAGTATCCCGAGATGGGTAAACCCATTCCGTTTGCGATAGAAACGCTTTTAAAACTACAGAAAGAGAAGCATATCCTTATTTTGTGGACAGTGCGCGAGGGCAGGTTGTTGAACGAAGCGTTGGAGTATTGCGCCCGGCAGGGATTGTATTTTTATGCGGCGAATGCCAACTATCCGGAGGAGGATCGCAGCAAAGCCAGTCGGAAATTGAGTGCGGACTTGTTCATCGATGACCGTAACCTGGGCGGATTACCTGACTGGGGCGTGATTTACAATGCTGTGAAGGCGATGGAAAACGGCGGAAACGCTTATCAAACCATCATGTCGCCGCAAACGCATATCGCCCCAAAGAAAAAAAAGTGGTTCTCTTTCGGAAAACAATGAAAACACGCTAGGAACCTTTTTTCAATTACAAATTACTTCTTTCAATTACAAATTACAAATTACTAATTACTAATTACAAATTACAAATTACTAATTACTAATTACAAATTACAAATTACTAATTACTAATTACTAATTACTAATTTCCATTCTCTATTCTCCATTCTCCATTTACTATCCACCATGTTAAACGAAGTTTAAAGCTGCGTCATCTAAGTGCAAATAGTTTTAAATGGACGCCTACACGGCTAAATTAATTAAAAATTCGAAATATTTATTTGGAAATTAAAATAGAGACTCGTAAATTTCGGCTGTTTTTAAATCAACTAATAACAATAACAATTTAAATAATAAAGTGATGAGAACATTGGACGAGAATTTCCTGAACATGGGTCACAGTACCCTCGACACAATGAACAATAACAAACCGTCATGGGAAGGCATTCCCCGTATCGTAACCCAAGTAGGTTATCTGAATACCGGACTCAAAGCGGCCGACACATTCTCGGTCGAAAGCACAACCGACACCACGGGAACGACTCAAGACCGTAAAAATGCCCGGGCCGAGGTCATCTTGCTCACCGTAAAACTGGCCAAACCGGCTAGCGTATATGCCTTGGATAACAACGACATGGACATGAACCAACAATTATCGATCAGCAAAGGCAGCTTATCACGCTTGCCCCATCGTTACTTGTTGAGTACCGTAAAGGCTATTTATGGAATCTTGTCCCTGATTGCCGAGAAAATCGTCGACATGGGGGTCAAGCCTGAAGATATCGAGGCGCTAAAGACGGCGGTCGATACTTACGAGATTGTTCTGAACAAACCTCGCGATAAAAAGGTCGAAAAGAAAACGGTGAACGAGCAACTCGATGATGCCGTATCCGACTTGCGCGGTATTCTATACGTACTCGACAGTTTGATGAAGTACTTCGACGGCACGCCGTTTTACTCTGAATACAAAAATGCCCGTATCATCCTCGATTTGGGTATACGGCATCGGAATAAGGAGTAAATAGGACAACCTCACCACTCACCAACCACCAACCACCAATTTCAAAATTATGTCAGATTTCAATGTAGCATATCAGAAAACGCTGGTCAACGAAGGGGGCTATGTCGATGACCCCGACGACCCGGGCGACGAGACCTACAAAGGTATTGCCCGCGCCATGCACGGGAAATGGTCGGGATGGGCCATCATCGACAAATATAAAACGCGCTCGAATTTCCCGGCCATACTCGAAAAAGACACCGCCTTGCAGGACCGGATAGCGCAATTCTATCGCATCACCTTTTGGGATCCGGTTCGCGGCGACGAGATCGCCAACCAGTCCGTGGCCGACTCCATCTACGATTTTGCCGTGAATGCAGGGCTCCGTACTTCATCGGCATTAGCCCAACTGGTCGTAGGCGCGAACGTCGACGGCGTCATCGGCCCGCACTCGCTCGAACAGATCAACGCCTTCGACCCGGCGGCATTCCTATCGGCTTTTACCGTAGGAAAAATCGCCCGTTATGTATCGATTGTCAAGAAAAATCCCAAAAGCAAGAAATATTTCTATGGATGGGTGGTGAGAGCCTTAAATGAAGCCGGATAATCATCCACATTTTCCATTCTCCATTGTCAATTATCCATTAATATGAAACTAACCGATTTATTCGCCGGTGAAGCCGGCAAGCTCGTCGAGACGGTAGGAAACGTCATCGACAATGTCGCCACCTCGAAAGAAGAGGTGCTGCAACACGAACTCGAAATGAAGAAGGCGGAAAACCAATATCAGGTCGATATGCGCCGTCTGGGTATTGAAGAAACGAAAACTATCCTGGCCGACACCGATAGCGCCCGCAAACGCAACGCTGAAGTCGAAACCAGCGCAAACGCCACGCGTCTATCCAAAAACATCTCATCGTATCTGGCCATCCTGACCACCGTGCTCACCTTCGCCTTGTTTTACTTGGTCATCTTCCGCAACGACACCATTCATACCGATGTCAAGGATGTGGTGATCTATCTGCTCGGCGTTCTCAGCACCATTCTCACACAGGTGTTCAGTTTTTACTTCGGCGCAGCGCGCACCAAGGACAAAGACGATAAAGACAAAGGGCTATAACAAATAACGACTTTCCGAAAGCTATTTGTTAGCCGACATGAATCACAATCGGATTCCACGGACGAATACACGCTCGACAAAGACCAATCCGCGTCTCCGGCGACCAATACACACCCCACAAAGAGGAATACACTTCCCCGCCGACCAATACTCGCTCGACAAATGCTTCGCATCATCTCCGGAGACTTCGAATCGTTCGACAAACACTTCGAACGACCTCCCAGAGGCTTCGAACGACCTGACAAACACTCTGAACGACTCCCCCGGGACTTCGAATCGCCCGACACGCCCTTCGAACCGTCTCCGGGGACTTCGAATCGTTCAACAAACACTTCGAACGACCTCCCAAAGACTTCGAATCACCCGACATCTCCTTCGCATCGCCTCCGGGGACTTCGAATCGTTCGACAAACACTTCGAACGACTCCCCCGGGACTTCGAATCACCCGACACGCCCTTCGAACCGTCTCCGGGCCCTTCGAATCGCCCGACAAACACTTCGAACGACTCCCCCGGGACTTCGAATCACCCAACAAGCACTTCGAACGACTCTACAAGGACTTTGAATCACCCGACACACACTTCGAACGACTCTCCGGAGATTTCGAATCAGCAGATCAGGACCTCAACCGACCTCTCATTCCACTTTGTCACGTCTAAGCGGGCGGGGTGAAAAATCCACAGCCGCATAAATCTCTTCAACGAAGTTGGCAATTTCCGCGCAACAACCGGTAAAGGGCTTCAGTTTAGGATCCGGCGGCACAGAGCGGCTGTTACGGTAAGCTGTAAAAAAATTTTTATTGGAGAAAAGCCGGCTCTTTTTTTCGATTGCCGGCACGCATTGTTTCAGAATAATATCGGGATGCACCGGGGTGTCATAGACGACGGTATCGCCCGGTTGGAGCACTTCGGCCACCATTTGGCCGGCCCGAACCAAAGGCGTGATGTCGGACGGCTCCCCGTTTTCGGAAAGGGAATCGACGGCGATAATAAAAAAGTTGCATTTACGCAACATATCGACATCGGTGGTAAGAGTCACTTTTTTATCGACGACTTCAAGGAGTTGGTTCACCCGTTGCACATCGCGATCGAATCCGATGGTTTGAAAGCGTGACGAGAATGACAAAACATTAGAGAGACCGGTTTTACCCAGTCCCATCACACCGATTCGCGGACTGTAATAACATGCAGGAGTCGATTTAAAAGACTCTCTCATGACCTTGTTATCACGTTGGATTAAATGATCCGACATTTCTTCATTACTATTCACGGAATCATCCTTTTTGTAAAAATCGAGTTTCTTCATCATAAAGTAAAGATAAGCTGCATTATACCGCCATAGAAAGGTCTTCGCCTAATGAACGACTTATCTTTTTTGTACCATTTATTTAGGTTGGCAAAGATACAATAATAAATTTAAAATACCGTTTGAAACGGTTGGAATTACGATTTCTCCAAGCTAACCTCTCCGCCCGGGCCTCGTCTATTTACTCTTTCTAACTTCCCCCAAAAGGGGAAAAACTGCGGGCGATGGTATTATCAGTCACAGTCCGCCATCCACCTCTTACCACTCTCTACTCTCTACTCTCTATTCTCTATTCTCTATTCTCTATTCTCTATTCTCTATTCTCTATTCTCTATTCTCTATTCACCACTCCCCCCTCTTAAACATCGAAAAGTGCACATTCCCGTACACCCTTTCCTCTATAAAGAAAGGCAACTCCGAAAAATTGTAGTTTCGCGAATGTTCCATCACCATCCATCCGTCGGGCTTGAGCAATTCCCGCCCGAAGATAAGCGACGGCACCGCGCCCACTTGCGGATGATCGTAAGGCGGGTCGGCGAAGATGAAGTCGAACGCCTCCGTGCAGCCGCGAAGATACCAGAACACATCCTCCCGCAAAGCCAATAACTCCGGAGCATCCAGCGTCTCTTTGGCAAGCGAGATAAAGCGGTGATGCTGCACGCTCATCTCCACGCTCACCACCCGCGGGCAGCCTCGCGACACCATTTCGAGGGCGATGCTTCCCGTGCCCGAAAACAAGTCGAGCGCCGAGGTCTCCTCCCACTCCAGCCGGTTGGAAAGGATGTTGAACAGGTTCTCCTTTGCAAAGTCGGTCGTCGGCCGGGCTTTCAGGTTCGCCGGCACCCGAATGCGGCGTGATTTATATTTTCCGCTGATTATTCGCATAGCCGTACGATAATATCGGTGGGGATAGAAGCCACTTGTTGTTTGGTAAGGGAGACCGAAGGCGTCAATACCACCGGCTCCACATGGAGGATAAGCTTTCGCAGCGTATCGGCCGACTCAGGGCGGGCCGCAAGATCGCCCGACAGGAACAGGATGTCCCTATCCTGATTCATCGACAACTTCTCCCACACGCTGGCAATAAAGTACAACGCATCGTAGCGTTTTTTATCCGGAAAGCTGTTCGCCGACAAAAGCCGGTCGCCCGCAAAACAGACCACCGTGACGTACGTGTCGTTGAAATCGACAAAGCATCGCTTGACGTCTTCATCAGCGCGATACGAAGCCCAGGCGTCGATGAGCGGAGACGTATAATGCCGGAATTGCGGGTAGGATAAGTTCCGCGACAGAAACGAATGAACTTTTTCGTCGACACCATACACCACATGCAACGACCCGTCGCATACCGCATCGGAAAGAACGGTTTCCGAGGGCTCTTGGAAGTTAAAATCGAACAGTTCCGCGGCGCGATTCTTCTCGAAAAAGGCGTCAGGCACCAATGTGAAAGCCGGCGAAGCGGTCACGACATGGGTCGCCCGGAAGAACTGGGTGAAAATATTGAAATCGAAGATCAGCTTCTGCACATTTTCGGCATACGACAAGGCATTGCCGAAAGAGGTTTTCTGATAATGAAACACCGAAGCGTCGGTAGGACAATGGATGCTATACGCAAATTCGTCCGCCGCCAGCCGCAGCGTCAGTACATACTTTTCAGAATAAGCCAAATCAATATTTTCCGGTAAAAACATATATTAAATGAATATCTTTTTTCAAAAAAACGGCGACAAGGATTCTATTCGAGTAAAGGATAGATATTATCGCTTATTGAATACAAAATCTAAATGTTGCCCTGTATAGTGTTCAAATTGCCTGTCGGATGATATCAGCGTTAGCTTCTCCGTTATGGCATGGGAAATAATGGCGTGATTAACTCTCCCGACATCTTAAATATCAGAATATTCGTATCCAGCAAATATCTTGACATAGCTTCATTTCAAGACTGCTTTCATGTCTTCAATCTTACCTGTACCCTCATGAGCTAAAGCGGCAAGCCACGTTTTAGACACTCTTTTATGCGGCCTTTTAGTTACAGGTTTCACTGTTGTCTTTATTTTCTTTGACGTTTCCATAACGAATCCTTTCTATTATAGAATTTATTTTTATTCCAACTACAAAAATACAAAATAGTTTGGAGCGTTAGGTGAAAACAGGAAAAAACTATCTGAACGATACGCATGGAAGTAGAATAATTTTCGTACTTTTACCCGAAAAATAACCCGGTAATGATTCATCAGTTCTTCATCGATAAAGTAAAATCCCATTTCCCTTTCGACTTCACCCCCGACCAACGGCAAGCGCTCGAAGCTATTGTCGACTTTCTGTTTTCGAAAGAGTCGGAACGCATCTTTTTGTTAAGAGGATATGCGGGCACGGGCAAGTCATCGCTTATCGGGAGCTTGGTCAAGACGATGTCGGGGTTCAATCAGAAGACTGTCCTGCTGGCTCCCACGGGACGGGCGGCGAAGGTCTTTTCGGGGTATGCCGGACAGCCCGCGTTCACTATTCACAAGAAGATATACCGCCAGAAGAAATTCTCGGAAGACGCGATGGACTTCGGACTGGCGGAAAACTTGCATGCCCACACCTTATTCATTGTAGACGAAGCGTCGATGATCAGTAATGAGTCCGACGGCTATTCGGTCTTCGGCTCGGGGCGCTTGCTCGACGACCTGGTACGCTATGTCTATGCGGGGCAGGGATGCCGGTTGTTGCTGCTGGGCGACACCGCGCAATTGCCTCCCGTGAAAGAGGAGTTCAGTCCCGCACTCGACGCCGACGTCTTGCGATCTTACTCGCTTGACGTGACGGAGGCTGTCCTCACCGACATCGTTCGGCAGGCCGAAGCGTCGGGCATCCTCTCCAATGCCACCCGCCTGCGAAATGCCTTGCAACTCAACATCACCGAAGACTTTCCCCGCCTGTCGACGGATTCGTTTGCCGACATCAAACGCATCAACGGCGCCGAACTGATCGACGAGATCTCCGACGCTTACCGCCGTGACGGCATCGAGGAGACGATTGTCATTTCGCGCTCCAACAAGCGGGTCAACGCCTACAACAACGGCATTCGCAACACGGTGCTCTACCGGGAGGAAGAGTTGTCGGGCGGCGACTTGCTGATGATCACCAAAAACAATTATTTCTGGGTCGACGGCTTCGACCGGCTCGACTTTCTCGCCAACGGCGAGTTCGTGGAAGTGTTGCGCATACGCGGATACGAGGAGATGTACGGCTTCCGTTTCTGCAATGTGCTGCTGCTCCATCGCGATTACGACATCGAGTTCGACGCGAAGATCAACCTCGACGTGCTGCACACCGAGGTGCCGGGAATGACCCGCGAACAAAACAACGCGCTCTTCGAAGCGGTGATGGAGGACTATGCTCATCTCTCCCAAAAGCGCCAACGGTATAAAAAGGTGAAGGAGAACCCATACTTCAACGCCTTACAGGTGAAATACGGATATGCCGTAACGTGCCACAAGGCGCAGGGGGGCGAATGGAAAAACGTCTTTCTCGATATCGGTTACATTCAGCAATCGTATATGGGCGACAACTTCTACCGCTGGCTCTACACCTCTATTACACGAAGTTCAGAGAGACTGTATCTCGTCAACCTCCCGAAAGAGATGGTAAATGGAGAATGACAAATAACGAATTAGTAATTAGTAATTAGTAATTACTAATTACTAATGACAAGCCTCTAACCTCCAAAAAATCCCGGTTTCATAGTGATGGTTACCGAAATATGATTACTTTTGTGTATTGATTTGAAGAGGATTCATCAACAGAATCCGGAACAATCGCTCAAGAAAAGGAAAATAATAGTCTCGATGCAGGAAAAGAAAAAAGAACATATCGATCGGCTTCTCACCGAAATAAATAAACTGGAAGAACGTGTGTTGACGGTAAAACGCAACGACGCCGTGCCGTTTTCGTTTATTTCTGATGCGTTCACCCGGCTACAGGAGATGGAACGTTTGCTGCATAGCCTCGATACGCTGCAAATAGAAGAGATGAAGCTACAAATGCAACGCATGGTCGCCGCGCTGGCGGAATCCGGCGCGAAAAACCAAGCGGACAACAAGGAGACTCCGGCTTCCGCTGAAGGCATTCAGCCGGCTACACCGCCCCTTACCGGGGAACACGTATATACGCCGGAGGAAGAACCCCTGGAACATACGGCGCCACGGGTCGAAATCCTCAAAGAGGAGACGATGGTCAAACGCAACCGGTATGCCGAGGGCATTACGCTTCCCGAATATATCAATCCGAGGATGCAACGTGCTCAAGCCGCACAAAACGAACTCCCGGTTGCCGGCGAAGATACGGAAACGGAGGGGGAAAACCCGTCCGCCGAGACCGCAACGCTTTCTGCCGGCGTGCCTTTCATGAAACGGCGAATGAGCCTCAATGATCGCTTTTTATTTCAACGCGAACTCTTTCACGGCGACCGCGAAAAGATGAACACGATGATGCTCAAGCTCGAAGCGTTTGAATCGCCCGAGGAAGCGGAGAACTATCTAAGGGAGCATACCTCGTGGGATTTCGACCACCCCGTGGTGAAAGATTTTCTCCGTGTGGCCGGCAAGAACGCCGTATAACACGCAAACGGGATTATGGGAAAGCTGATTGTCGTCCCCACCCCGGTGGGAAATCTGGAAGATATTACATTGAGAGCGCTCAATGTGTTGAAAACGTGCGAACGCATACTGGCCGAGGATACTCGTACGAGCGGCGTGTTATTGAAACACTTCGGCATCGAAACGCCTATGCAGTCGCATCACAAGTTTAATGAACATCAAACGGCGCAGTCCATTGCCCAACGCCTGAAAACGGGAGGCGACATGGCGCTGATCTCCGACGCCGGCACGCCGGCCATCTCCGATCCGGGCTTTTTGCTCGTGAGGACTTGCCTCGAGGAGGGCGTGGAGGTCGAATGCCTGCCGGGCGCCACGGCTTTTGTGCCGGCGCTGGTGGAATCGGGATTGCCGAACGACCGCTTTTGCTTCGAGGGCTTTTTACCCCAAAAGAAAGGGCGCCAGACTCGTTTGAAAGAGTTGGCCGAAGAAAACCGCACCATGGTTTTTTACGAATCGCCCTACCGGGTAGTGAAAACATTAACGCAATTGGCCGGCGCTTTAGGCGGCGGGCGGCGGGCATCGGTATCGCGCGAGATTTCGAAGATCTATGCCGAAACGGTACGGGGGAGCTTGGACGAATTAATCCGGCATTTCACCGAACAGGAACCGAAAGGCGAATTCGTAATTGTGGTTGCCGGACTTTAATAATAAACTATTTCTGAGATTATTCGTTTAATAAGAACATAAAAAACAGATTTTATGAAAAAAGTAGGAATGATATTTTTTGTATTGGGACTGATTGTCTCTTGTACAAATGTAAAAGAATCGAAAGAGTATAAGCAGTTGGAATCGCAAAGAGATTCCCTGCTGAGCCAATCTTCGGCTTCCGATGCGGAAGTATCGGAGATGATGTCGGTGATTAGTGAAGTGGAAGCCAACTTCGACAAGATCAGGGAAGCCGAGAAGTATATCTCGACGCAATCCTCGCAAAGCGGCGAAATGAATAAGGACACGAAAGCCCGCGTCACCGAGAATTTCCAGATGATTACCGAAGTATTGCAACGAAACAAAAAACAGCTTGCCGCACTCAATAAGAAATTTGAGAACAGCAACTCGCAGGTCGCTTCGTTGAAGAATACCATCGACCGCCTGAACCGCGAAATGCAGGAAAGCGCAAATCGACTAACCGAACTTCAAGCGGAATTGGTGAAAAAAGACGAACAGATCGCCCAATTGTCGAGCGATATCGAATCGTTGGCTGTCGAAACAGAGCAGCAGTCCTCTACCATTCAGCAGCAAGACCGCACGTTGCACACGGCTTATTACGTGTTCGGCACGGCGAGCGAACTGAAAGATCAAAAGATTTTATCGGGCGGATTCTTACGAGCCACCCGTGTTTTGCAGGATACTTTCAACAAGGAGTATTTCCTCGAAATCGATATCCGCGACGTAACGCAAATCGCGTTATACGCGCCCAAAGCCAAACTGTGGTCGACGCATCCCGATGGAACGTATGAACTGGTAAAGGGTTCCGACGGCAACCTCACCCTTCAGATCACCGATACGCAACGCTTCTGGAGCTTGACGAAGTATCTGATTATAGAAGTAAACTAACGTTTTAAAAAACTTTCAATTTTATTAAATTCATCATGAAGGGTGCCTGAATATCTTTTTGGGCATCCTTCTGTTTTTATCATCCATCCCCACATCACTTTATTATGGCATACAAGAGTATTTTTCTTGATTTGGACAATACGCTTTGGGATATCAATCAAAACGGAAGGGAATGTTTGGAGGAGGTCTATCACGATTATGAATACAACCGCTTTTATCCGACCTTCGAAGAATACTACGCGGTTTATCTTCCCAATAACAATCATTTATGGAGCTTATACAGTCAGGGCGGGATTAACAAGGATGAACTGACGGTAGAGCGCTTTCTTGCGCCATTACGTCCTTTCGGGGTCGATGACCCGGAATATGCAAAACATTTAAGCCTGGATTTTCTTGAGCGCACGACGCGCAAAACACGCCTCATGGAGGGGGCAAAAGAGTTGCTCGACTATTTGAAACCGCGTTACCGCATGCATATTCTCTCCAACGGATTCAGCGAAATACAGTATAAGAAGATTAACAACTCGGGACTGGCGCGTTATTTCGACAAAATCATTCTTTCGGAAGAGGCCGGAATCAACAAGCCGCACCCCGACATGTTCACCTATGCCTTAAAGAACACCAACTCCCGGCGAGACCAAACCATCATGATCGGCGACAGTTGGGATGCGGATATTGTAGGAGCCTACCGGAGCCGTATCGCACAAATATGGTTCAACCCCGCCGATGCCCGTCCCGACGGCTTTGCGCCTACGTATACCGTCCGTTCGTTAAAGGAAATCAAAGAGATTCTATAGATTCGACTATTCGTAATTTGTAATTCGTAATTCGTAATTTGTAATTTGTAATTTGCTAATTTGCTAATTTGCTAATTTGCAATTGTCTCCGCCCGTCAATCTCTATCTCACCGTCAGTTCGCCGCACAATGGCAGTTCCATCAGCCGCCGCACCTGCTCCGGCGACTCGCCTTCGCCAAAGAGGATCATCAGCTTGGCCAATGCCGCTTCGGTCGTAATATCGTATCCGCTCGCGACGTTCACCTTTTGCAGGTGCTGGCCGTTTTCGTACCGTCCCATTTGCACCCCACCGTAAAGACATTGCGTCACATTCACGATGGCGATGCCTTGATGAATCGCCTCCTGAAGAAGATCGACAAACCATTTATCCTGAAAAGCATTTCCCGACCCGTATGTTTCCAGTACCACACCTTTCAATCCGGGTATGGACAAAACCGCGCGCACCGCCTCCTCCCGGATACCCGGAAAGAGCTTTAAAATAGTCACATGCGAGTCCAAATCAGAATGGAAGTCTACCGGCTTGTCGTAATCGGGTTTTAAAATAAATTGATCTTCATAGCGGATATTCACCCCCGCCTCGGCCAGATAAGGATAATTCGGACTGTTAAACGCACTGAAATTATCGGCATTGACTTTCGTCGTCCGCACTCCCCGCATCAGCAGATTTTGCAAATAAATACAAACTTCGGGAACGATAGGCCGGCCGGAACCGTCGGCAAACTTGTCGGCGGCAATTTCAAGCGCCGTTATCAAATTTTCCTTTCCATCGGTACGCAGTTTGCCGATAGGCAGTTGCGATCCGGTAAGAATCACCGGTTTGGTCAGGTTCTGAAGCATCAGTCCCAATGCCGATGCCGTATAAGCCATGGTATCGGTACCATGGAGGATGACAAAACCGTCGAACCGGTCATAATGTTGCTCGATAACCTTTACGATCTCTTTCCATTTCGCCGGAGAAACGTCCGACGAATCGATCGGCGGGTCGAATAAGCAGGTATCTACCTTAAACTTCAGCCGCTTGATCTCCGGAACATTCGAATGCAAATGGCTAAAGTTAAAAGGTTCCAAAGCGCCGGTGTAAGCATTCTCGACCATGCCGATGGTACCCCCCGTATAGATAAGCAAAACGTTTGCGTCTTTATCGATCATATCTACATTTTCCCGCAAAAATAACAAATTGCTATTCATTGTATATCTTTTTGCTAAAAAACTTTTCCATCTCTTTACCTCCCGCTCCTGACATGCATCTATTATTTGTCTATGTATCGAACGAAAGAGACGTACATTTGTTTATACATAGGCGTCGGATGTAACAAAAGAGCACGAAAGGACACTCGATTTTATTAAAACCGTTTTTAAAGAAAAACTTTTTGCTATCGGGAACATCGGTCGATGCAACGCCCCGATAAGCTTAGACGACCGTTGCGCATACGGCCGAAAGTTTTCAACGGAAAATATCGCACAAACAAGACATTATTCTTATCTTTGCGATGCTATTGTCATTGCGGGTCAGACCTGCCATTTCTTAGCGAAACGAGTGCGTGTAGTTTCTTATTCAAGCATTCAAACGATTATTATTTCAACTAAAATACTGTAGTTATGCAAACAATTGACAATTTTAATTTTGCCGGAAAGAAGGCATTTGTTCGTGTGGATTTTAACGTTCCTCTGGACGAAAACCTGCACATTACCGACGACACCCGTATCCGTGCGGCCATACCGACCCTTAAGAAGATATTGAAAGATGGGGGAAGTGTCATTATCGGCTCGCATTTGGGACGTCCGAAAGGCCCGACTGATAAATACTCCTTGAAACATATTCTTCCCCGCGTATCGGAATTGCTGGGAGTGGATGTACAGTTTGCCGACGACTGCATCGGTGAAGAAACGGCAGCCAAAGCCGCGGCGTTGCGCCCGGGCGAAGCGTTGTTGCTCGAAAACCTCCGTTTCTATGCCGAAGAAGAAGGCAAGCCTCGCGGGTTGGCCGAAGAGGCGAGTCCCGAAGAAGTAGCCGAAGCCAAAAAGGCGGTGAAGGAATCGCAGAAACAGTTCACCGAAACACTGGCTTCGTATGCCGACGTGTATGTGAACGACGCTTTCGGAACGGCACACCGCGCACATGCTTCCACGGCTTTGATCGCCGATCATTTCGACGCCGATCATAAATTGTTCGGTTATCTGCTGCAAAACGAAATCAAGGCAATCGAAAAGGTGCTGAACGAAACACAACGCCCGTTCACCGCCATCATGGGAGGTTCGAAAGTTTCGTCGAAAATCGATATCATCAAGAACTTGTTGGACAAGGTAGACAACCTCATCCTGGCAGGCGGAATGACCTATACGTTTGCCAAAGCGTACGGAGGAAAGATTGGAAAATCGATTGTGGAGGACGATAAGCTGGCATTGGCTCAGGAAATTGTCGACCTCGCGAAAGAAAAAGGGGTCAATCTGGTATTGGCTACGGATGCGAAGATCGCCGATGACTTCAATAATAACGCGAAATCGGATTTCGTGCCGGTAAAAGAAATCCCCGACGGATGGGAAGGGTTGGACATCGGTCCCGAATCGGAAAAGGCATTCACCGAAGTCATCAAGAACTCCAAAACGATCTTGTGGAACGGCCCGGTAGGGGTATTTGAATTCGACAATTTCGATCATGGCTCGCGCGCGGTAGCCAACGCCATTGTGGAGGCAACGAAAAAAGGCGCTTTCTCGTTGATCGGAGGCGGTGACTCCGTTGCTTGCATCAATAAATTCGACCTCGCCGACGAGGTATCGTACGTTTCGACGGGCGGTGGAGCATTGCTCGAGTTTATTGAAGGAAAAGTGCTTCCGGGAATCAAAGCGATTCGAGGATATTAAGAAGCTGTTTTGAATTTTCCGAAGATATGATTTTTACCGGGGACGCCGCTTCGAGCAACGTCCCCGGTGTTTTTATTTCTTCAACTGCCGGAGGCATTACTATATCTCATTTCACTCACGATACAAATCCTAATTCAACAATTCATCACCCCACATTTACACATTTGCCAATTTGCTAATCTGCTAATCTGCTAATCTGCTAATCTGCTAATTTGCTAATTTGCTAATTTGCTAATCAGCTAATTTGCTAATTTGTTTTTCTGGAAGCGACGATCATCATGATTTCGATCGTGGAAAAGTCATCTTTCAACGCATGATATAGCGAGTCGCCCGGACGGAGCGACGCCAATCTTTTTTCCGCGAGTTCCAGCCGCTCCTCCGGCACCAGATCGGAAGCACGTAACTCTCCCGTCTCCACAAACTTGGCAAGATGCGTCCCGACGGTTGAAACCGCTAACTTGCGCTCGGTGGCGATTTCAGTTATCGTACGCCCCGACAGATACATTTCCAACGTAATACGCCCGCTCCCCCCTTTGGGCTTTTTCGTCTTTTCCGTTTTTTTCTTCTTCGACGAAGGCTCTTTCTTCGCCATACGCGATTCAAGATGATGCTTTTCGCAATATTGCCCGATAACAGACAAAAACGCAGAGCCGTACTTCTCCACTTTGGCCGGCCCGAAGCCACTGATTTGAAGCAACTCGTCTTCATTTTGCGGCAAATATTCCGCCATCTCGTACAGGGTCTTGCTCGCGGCCACCATGTAAATGGGCAAATCGAGCGGCTCGCAAATCTTGTTCCGCTCTTCCGCCAACAGATAATACAGTTCGGGGAACGACAAATCGGATTTTGTCGTCTTCGCGGCAGCATATGCATTCACCTTGAAATCGGGAAGCTTGAACCGGTTTTTCGCATCAAAATACGCATCGATACTCGCATCCTCCTTCAAACGGGCGAGCAAATGCTTCTTCAACATCAGCTCCGAAAAAATATCCTGAACCGCTTCATTATATTCTTCGGCATGTGCTCGACTGTCGGTCACGGCGGGCGATTGGCGCAACGCGTCCTCCAAATGCCGCAGTTTCGGGGAAAAGAATGCCTCGGATGCCTCCAGCCGGGCAAGCAAATACGCTTCGTCGACAGGTTCTTGCCGGAAGATAAAACGCAATTGCGTCTGGAACTTTACCGCCACCGCCTGTATCTCCCCCAACTCTTTCCGCAGGCTTTCGACATAAGGACCCGTTTCTTCGTTAAACGACTTCTGCGCCTCGCGAATCTTCGTCACCAACCGGTCGCTTAACGAAAGGACGAATGAAAAATCAAAGACGGAAAGCAGCAGGTCGAGGCGGTAGTTTTTCCGTGATTCGTCGAGCTGTTTTTCCAATAAGCCGCCCGATTGCTTCAGATTTCCGTATTCGACAATCCGGCGATTCGTATGAATACTCTCCGGATGGATTTTACTCAGTAATACAACACCCTCCAACGAACGGCATCGGCTTAAGGCCACATAAACCTGTCCGGGGGCGAACGCCTGTCCGGCATCGATAACCGCTTTATCGAAGGTCAGTCCCTGGCTTTTGTGTATCGTAATCGCCCATGCCAACCGCAACGGATACTGTTTGAAACGCCCGGCCACCTTCTCTTCGATTTGCTTTGTCGACGGGTCGGCCGTATAGCGTATATCTTCCCACACGGCAGTCTCGACGTCAATAAGTTCGTCTTCCCCGCAACGCACCGTAATATGGTCGTCGTCAATCGTATCCACGACCCCGATCTTCCCGTTGAAAAAGCGCCGGGGCATTTCGGTATCGTTTTTCAGGAACATCACTTTCGCGCCGATTTTCAATTCGAGCCGTTGCTCCGTCGGAAAACTCTTTTCGGGATATGCGCCCTCTATTTCGGCGTCGAAAATATACGTCTTCCCTTTGATTTTTGCCAGTTCTTCCGAATTAATAAGATCGGCTTTATAATTATGCGTCGTCAGGGTAATATAATTGTCCTCTTCCGGCGGCACAAACGACGGATCATAGCGACGCTCCAGCGCCTGAAGGCTTTCGGCGCACAAGCTATCGTTGCGCACCTCATTCAGGATACGGATAAAATCTGCGTTCGTTTGACGGTAAATCTTCTCAAACTCGATATATACCGGCGGCCGTTGGGCGATAACCAAACTATGAAAAAAATAAGGGCTCGGATAGAATTGCGACAATAGTTCCCATTCGTCGTCTTTCACTACGGGTGAGAGCTGGAACATGTCGCCGATAAAAATCACCTGTACGCCCCCGAAAGGTTCGTTCGGGCGATAACGGTAATAGCGCAGGGTATGGTCGATGGCGTCGAGCAGGTCGGCGCGCACCATACTGATCTCATCAATCACCAACAACTCCAACTCTTGCAGAATCCGCCGCCGTTGCGAACGCATGCGCGCTTTGGCGATGAGGTCTTTTTTTCCTTCCGGGGTAGGAAAGAATGGCGACAAAGGCAGTTGGAAGAAAGAATGAATAGTCGTTCCCCCGGCATTGATCGCCGCGACGCCTGTGGGAGCGACCACCGCCATTTGTTTGCCGGAAGCCTCTTTCAGCCGGTGCAGGAACGTTGTTTTCCCTGTCCCGGCTTTTCCCGTGATAAATAAATTACGATTGGTATGAAGCGCAAAATCGAACGCTATCTGATTATTGTCCATTGATACAAAATTTTGCCGACCTCTTCTATGGATATCGGAAGAAGAAAAACAAAAATACTGGAAATATGCGACGATTCAAAATTACGAAACAAGTAAATTGCTATTACTGAATGATACCGTAACTGGAAATTAATAGCCCTACCACTTCGGAATAGTTGCCTTGCCCCGAACGGATCTTATTGGTTTTCAGATATGCGTCATACATTTTATCTTGAGCACCGGACAGCGACTCGTCCCGCACCGCAAGCCAATGCTCCCTATTCCGCTCCATATCGGCCATAATTTCAGGGCGGATGGACGAAACCATCGATTGATAGTCATCGGGAAGAAACCTGCGTACATCGCTCAACACATACCGAAGCGCCGATGCATAAGCGCTATACCGGATTTTATCGTCATCGCTGCCGGCACAAACGATAAAAGCATATAAGTTTGCTTCCGATTCGGGTGCGATGCCAAACTGATGCGCCATTTCATGTGCCAACGTAAACGGATACGTAAAATTCAGGCTATAGTTATTCACATGAATTTCATTGAAAAACGGGCCGAAATATCCCGAAACGCCTGTTTTCGAATATACCGGCTCGAACATCATCGGCTTCACTCTTCTTTTGCCGTTGGGATAAGGTGTTTTTAGCGCCGGATGCAACAACCGGTACGACTGTTCAATCTCACGGCGGATATCCTCTTTATCCATATTGCTGCAATCCACATACTGGCGGTTGGCATCATCAATGAACCGGACGGCAAAGGTTTTAAGACTTTCCTCTTCGAACTTTATCTCCTGCACATGGCACCGGTTGTAGAAATCTTTCCGGAAATAAGCGATTCCCCAGGAAAGATAGAACCACGCGACAATAATGGCTACAAAACGGATAAAAGAAAAAAGAAAGGCTGAAAATGTGATTTTACGGATGACGGCAAAAACGATCAACTTTATCAGCAGCAGCGATGCCACGATTAAAAACACGTCATACAAAGAAAAAGGTAAAAGGCCTGAAACAAACGACAGCATGGAGGCGACAACCGGATAAACCGTCTGCATATATCTTTCGGAAAGCGCCGTGCTGCAACTGAAAATAAAGATCATTGCAACCAATACGCCCACGATGCTCAACAAAAGAATTAATTTTCGCTTTTGCATTTTGCTGTTAAAATTTTTTTCTGTTGTTTCCAATATTTCAGATTCTTTTTTCCCTTCTGCATCGAGCAGGAACTCAAAAAGTTTACTATTGGATTTTCTAATCGCCAAAGATACGTCTTTCCGTCAAAATACAACCTGCTTTTATAACGTATTCCCGCTTTCAAAACAACGCCATTTCTACAACGTCCTTTACGGACAACGGCAATGGGACAATCTTGCCCTCTACGTGATCGGCTATTGGAATCCAGAAAGTTATGCCATTCCATCCCAAACGACAAGCAGCCGTTTTGCTGGAAAGGGATTGCAACGGATGATCGTTTGGAATCATTCGTTTCTTAATCGACATACGTTTCCCTCAGTACCGCTTTTAGTTTTCCGATTTCGGAGTTTTTCAAAGCCGTGAAAATTTTGATTATCCTCTCCTTGTCTATAGTTCGTATCTGATCCAATGCGACCCATCCTTTTGTATCAATATGCTTTATCATTACTCTGGTCGGATAAGATTTTGAAGAACTCGTTATCGGGGCAATAACAATCGTGCGCAAGTGTTTATTCATTTCATTCGGCGAAACGACCACACACGGGCGGGTCTTTTTCATTTCACTTCCAATTGTCGGATCTAAGTTGACAAGCACAATATCATATTGATTTATTTCCATTCTTCAAAAGTTTCATCATCAAAAAAATCCTCTATGAGCAAGTCGTCATCTCCGTTTTCATGCATCGCTTTAAATGATTTCTCCCAATCTCGACGGGGCTTATTTTTCGGTTTCAATACGATATGACTATCCTCAAGGATTAACTCAAGCTTATCTCCAATAGCATACTTATCCAAAACCATTTTAGGAAGCCGAATTCCTTTTGAATTACCTATTTTTATCACGGAAATATCCATATCCTTTATTTTATTGTTCTCACAAAGTAATAACTTTTAGGTGAGATATGCAAAAGGTTCAACACTTTTGTGCCTCAGTAATTTTTTATACCCTCATTTTTTTGTACTTTTGAACAATTTTTCGGGAAACAACCTTTCCGAAGCGATTAAATATTTCATAGAATGAACATTTCATACAATTGGCTGAAAGATTATCTACAGTTTAGCCTGTCCCCGCAAGAAACAGCCGATGCGCTTACTTCCATCGGCTTGGAAACAGGAAGCGTAGAGGAAATACAAACCATTAAAGGAGGCCTGGAAGGGTTGGTTATCGGCGAAGTGCTGACCTGCACGCCACACCCCAACTCCGACCATTTGCATTTGACCACCGTCGAGGTGGGCGGTGACGAACCGCTACGCATCGTCTGCGGAGCGCCTAACGTAGCCGCCGGACAAAAAGTCGTAGTGGCAACCATTGGTACGGTTTTGTATTCCGGCGATGAATCGTTCACTATTAAACGTTCCAAAATACGTGGCGAAGAATCGTTCGGCATGATTTGCGCTGAAGATGAAATCGGTATCGGCAACTCCCACGACGGCATCATCGTTCTTCCCGGGGACGCACCCGTCGGAATGCCGGCCAAAGAATATTATAACGTTAAAAGCGATTTTGTACTGGAAGTAGATATTACGCCCAACCGTGTCGATGCCGCATCGCATTACGGCGTGGCGCGCGACCTGGCGGCCTGGCTCAGACAAGCGGGAAAACCCTATACGCTTACTCCGCCCTCTGTCGAGGCTTTTCAGATCGACCGGAAAGAAGGAGGTATCGACGTAACCGTTGAGAATACGGAAGCCTGTCCCCGCTACTCCGCCCTGACCATTCGCGGCGTGGAAGTGAAAGAAAGTCCCGATTGGCTGAAAGATAAGTTGACCGTTATCGGTTTGCGCCCTATCAACAATGTGGTGGATATTACAAACTTTGTCCTCCATGAAACGGGACATCCCATGCATGCTTTCGATGCGGCTTACATCCCGTCCGGTAAAGTGTCGGTACGCACCTTACCCGACAAAACGCCGTTCGTTACGCTCGACGGGCAACAACTCGAATTAAGCGATCAAGACCTGATGATTTGTAACGAAACGGAAGGCTTATGTATTGCCGGCGTTTTCGGAGGCCTGCGCTCGGGAGTGACGGAAGCGACGAAAGATGTTTTTCTGGAATCAGCCTATTTCCATCCGACCTGGGTACGGAAAACCGCCCGCCGGCACGGACTGAGCACCGACTCGTCGTTCCGTTTCGAACGCGGCGCCGACCCCAATAATACCATCTTCGTATTAAAACGGGCAGCCTTGCTGATTAAAGAACTTGCCGGCGGAACTATTGAAGGCGACATAAGGGACGCGTATCCCTCCGTCATAGAAAAGCCGAAGGTGGCTCTCAGCTATCAAAAGACCTGTTCGCTCATCGGAAAAGAAATACCGAAAGAAACGATAAAAAGTATTCTGAACAGTCTCGAAATAGAGATTGAAGAAGAGACCGGCGATGCGCTGACTCTTCGCATTCCGACTTATCGGGTGGACGTCTTACGCGATGTGGATGTGGTGGAAGACATTTTGCGTATCTACGGATATAATAATATAGAAATAGGAACATCTCTCAAAGGAAATCTTTCCTTCGAAACGCCTACCGACCGGGCAAACGCTTTACAGGCATTGATTTCGGAGCAACTTACCGCGAACGGGTTCCACGAAGTCATGAATAACTCACTGACTAAAAGAGCCTACTACGAAAACAATGCATTATATCCTTTGCAGGAATGCGTCGCATTAATCAATCCGCTCAGCAACGATCTCAGTGTCATGCGCCGGACATTGCTGTACGGAGGGTTGGAAAATATCGCTTATAACCGGAACCGGAAGAATAATGACCTGCGCTTGTATGAGTTCGGGAATTGTTATCGTTTCGATACCGGCAAAAGAAATGGCGATAAACTAACACTGGCAGAATATGAAGAAGAAACGCATCTCGGTTTATGGATATGCGGAAAACGAACCCGTAAAAATTGGGAGGCAGCAGAAGAGGACGGTTCGGCCTACGAACTGAAAGCATACGTCGAAAACAGTTTGAAAAGATTGGGACTGTCGCACCAACGCCTTGTTTTCGAACCGTTCCATTCCGATATCTTTTCTTCGGGAATACGTATTTCCACCCATGCCCGAAACATCGGTCAATTCGGTATTGTGACGCGCAAGTTGCGAAAGGACTTCGATATCGACAGCGAGGTATATTATGCCGAATTAAACTGGAACGCGATTCTTAAAGAAACGGCTAATCACGAAGTTCAATTTACCGAGATTCCCCGCTATCCTGCCGTAAGCCGCGATTTGGCCTTACTGGTGGACAAAGACGTGACTTTCGCACAAATCGAAAATATCGCTCGTAAATCGGAGAAAAAACTGTTGAAAGAGATTTCGCTTTTCGACGTATATGAAGGTAAAAACCTTCCGGCCGACAAAAAATCGTATGCCGTCAACTTTGTATTGCAAGACAACGAGAAGACATTAAACGACAAGCAAATCGATGCCGTGATGAAGAAAATACAATTGAATCTGGAGAAAGAGGTCGGGGCGGCATTGAGGTGATAAAATTAGAGATTAGAGGTTGGAGATTAGAGATTAGAAATAAGTACAACTCAAACAAACAATATGGGCAGAGCATTTGAATATCGTAAAGCAAGAAAAATGAAACGCTGGGGAAACATGGCCCGCGTGTTCACGAAAATAGGGAAAGAAATTACCATCGCCGTAAAATCAGGAGGCCCGGAAGCGGAAACAAATCCACGTCTACGCATGCTCATTCAGCAGGCTAAAAAAGAGAATATGCCTAAAGAGAACATCGAAAGGGCTATCAAAAAGGCAACCGACAAAGATGCTTCCGATTACAAGGAAATGATTTACGAGGGATACGGTCCTTATGGAATCGCTATTGTAGTAGAAACGGCAACCGATAACCCTACTCGTACAGTGGCAAACGTTCGCAGTTATTTTAACAAACATGGAGGATCTCTCGGCACTACCGGAAGCCTCGAATTTATGTTCGATCACAAATGTGTTTTCCGGGTGGCTGAAAAAGACGACATTTCTCTGGAAGATATGGAATTGGAACTCATCGATTATGGTGTGGACGAAGTACATCCCGATGAGGACGAGATTGTTATTTACGGAGAATTTAAATCGTATTCCGACATCCAATCTTATCTGGAAGAGAACGGCTTTGACATCCATTCGGCGGAGTTCGAACGCATTCCGCATGACACGAAACCGTTAAATGATGAGCAACGGGCGCAAATAGAGAAATTGATCGAGAAATTCGAAGATGATGACGATGTACAGAACGTATTCCACAACATGGAAGAGACGGAGGATTGATGAGAGATTGAATAAAGATTGAAAAGTAGCGCACAGCAGAATCGAACTGCTATTGCCTGCGTGAGAAGCAGGATTCCTAACCGTTAGAAGAGTGCGCCTCTTTATAATCAGATCGCAAAGATACGGATTCTTTCGGTACGTTGTTATCCGAAAGAACCGTTTTTTTCAATTGTCTTGGTCATAATACGCATCCAAAGCTTCTTTTGCGGCAACAAAAGAACTTTTCCGTGCAGAAAGAACATCGGCTTCCAATTTCGGCATCAAGCTTTCAATAAAAGGATTACGATAAAAATCGTTTTTAAGCCGCTCGTTGATCGTTTCATACATCCAATATTTGGATTGTTCATTACGCTTCCGGTCGAAATAGCCGCTTTCCTTTACGAAATCGATAAAACGATGAACCATATTCCACACCTCTTTTATTCCTATCTTATAATACCCTGAATAAGTCAAGACCTCAGGACTCCATCCCGACTCGGAAAGAGGATATAAGTGCAACGCATTTTTGAAGTGGCGGGCGGCCATTTTAGCCTTGTCGATATTATCTCCATCCGCTTTATTGATAATAATGCCATCGGCCATCTCCATAATACCCCGTTTTATGCCCTGCAATTCGTCTCCCGTACCCGCTAATTGAATGAGCAAGAAGAAATCGACCATGGAATGAACGGCCGTCTCGGATTGGCCTACACCTACCGTCTCTACAAAAATATAATCGAATCCGGCCGCTTCACAAAGAATAATGGTTTCACGGGTTTTACGCGCTACGCCGCCTAACGAACCGGCAGAAGGAGAAGGGCGGATAAATGCATTTTTATCTACCGATAACTTTTCCATCCGGGTTTTATCACCCAAAATGCTCCCTTTGGACCGCTCGCTTGAGGGATCTATGGCAAGGACGGCTAATCTATGTCCCTGTTCGATAAGATGCATTCCGAAAGCATCGATGGAGGTACTTTTTCCGGAACCGGGCACGCCGGTAATTCCCACACGGATAGACTTGCCGGAAGCAGGCAGACACTTCTCAATGATTGCCTGAGCGACAACCTGATGTTCGGGCTTGGAACTTTCCACAAGAGTCACCGCCTGGCTCAACACGGCAATATCTCCTTTAAGAATACCCTCGGCATATTCTTGTGCCGTGTAAATCTTACGATAATCTTTCCGGACTTGTCGCAGATAAGGATTGATACTCGGAGGGCGGGTTATGCCTTTATTTACATTCAGCCCTAAATATTTTGAATCATTTTCAGGATGATGATGGGCCATTTATTTTATCGCCTTTTAGGGATTACATTTCCTTTGATCGTGAGTACATATACCGTATCGGGTACATTGGTATATACCGTAATGGTTTTATTAAATGTTCCGGGACGCGCGGTAGTGGAATATTTGGCTGTTATTTCTCCGTCTTTTCCGGGTAAAACCGGCTCTTTCGTATATCCGGGTGTCGTACATCCGCAAGAGGCCGATACACGTTGAATAATTAAAGGACTTTTACCCGTATTGGTAAATGCAAACCGCGTAGTGACCGCTCCTATTTCTTCTTTAATCGAACCGAAATCATGAACAATATTTTTAAATTTAACTTCGGGCGCCGATTGCGCAAAACCCATGCTTAATCCTATTATACCAAAGAGCACTGCTAAACAAATCTTCTTCATATTATATATACCTATTTTGTTTCTTTTCTTATATGTTGTTTACGATGTTAATATAACAATTTAGTTTAAGGAGGGTTTTTATTTTAACGTTATTTCCGCTTTACTAAAATCAGATGAGAAAAGACGTTCCTCTCTATCCGTAATTTTCGGGGGATCGAATCGCGACAAAGATTTCAAGTCGTTGAAATATACATTCGCCAGGCTCTCCCAGCTTAAATCGCCCACAGATCGATATCCGGCCGATTGCATTTTTCGCCTAAGTTCTTCATCCTCTAACAATCGTTGAATGTGAATAATATAATCCTCAGCCTGATTCGGTTCACATAAGAAACCGTTCTGTCCGTTATCCACCAGCGATTGTGATCCTCCGCCACGCGCAATCACCGGCACACACCCGCAAGCCATCGCTTCGACCACCACATTCCCATACGTTTCGGATATGGAAGGAAAGATAAAAACATCGCAGGAGGCATATAACGTCGCCAACTTCCGATGATCTATAAAGCCCGTAAAAACAGCATCTTTCATACGTTCCCGAGCTTCCGCCTCCGCAACGCCGTTACCGGCGATGACAAAATTCACTTTCCATCCTTTCGCTCGGACCAGATCATAAATATCGAACAACGTTTCCAGATTCTTTTCCCATACGAGGCGCGAAGCAAAAAGAATGCACGGATAATCGTTCCCCGTAAGTTTTTTCATAAAACTCCTGTCTCGTTTTGACGGATTAAACAACGCCGTATCCAATCCGCGTTGCCACAATTTCAACCGTTTTTTTTCAATGCCGAAAGAAACTAATTCGTCTATAATCTGCCGGGTAGGAACATATACAAGGGTACAGGCATTGTAAAATTTCAAATACCATTTTTTGATCAATGACTCTGCCGGACGAATGAGAAAAGGAACATATTTGAAATAATACCTCATGTAAGATATGAAATGGGTATGATAAACCGATAAAACGGGAATTCCTCTTTTCTTGGCATAATCCAACGCAAAAAAACCAAGAGGAGAAGGAGTGGAAATATGAATGACGTCCGGCTCGAACTTCGAAAGCGCAAACCAGAGCCTGATCTTGGCCAGTCTCGGTAAAGCGGCTTTATAGCTTATATTTAAAGGAATCGTAATAGCAGGTACTTTTACGACCTTATGGGGAAAAGAATGCTTGGGGGGAGTGCCGCAAAAAAACAGATATTCAAACCCTTCCGGGGGAATTCGATCAATCAGTTGATACATTGTTTTTATCGCCCCGTCAAAATCCCGGATCAAGATATCGGCAAAAAAAGCGACTTTTATAGTTTTATGTTCCAAATGCTCCATTCTTTTATATTCGTTATCCCATAAAGGGTCCCTGATCATAATTTGTTCTACGCATATTATGAAGAATGGGTATGCAAAGATAAATTTTTTAGTCGAATGCCGAAAATTGAAACTCTATAAAATTCTCTTCTTCTATTTCTCAACCCGGACACGCATTCCTGCCGTATGAGCGGTAAATTCCGGCGCATAGAGACATTGTATCGTTGCAATGCCATTTGAATAATCTCCCGTACGCGTCACATAAGCGGCATATTCCAACACATAAACGCCCCGGGAAAGATGATCGAAATAGAAATTCGTGGAAGCATCCTTTGTTGCCTGATAATAGATCGTTGCGCCTTGCCAACGTACTCCCGAAATTTGCTCGACAGGTTCGAGGAAAGCGCCCCGCATATCTTTCAGATGCACAAACTCGATATCCCTGTCGGTACGCACGGTCAACCGGACGACCACTTTGTCGCCGATCTTTAACGGACGGCTTTCATTCACCTCGACCAGTTTCGTACCCGAAGCGTCCGTTTGCTCCGTGAACAAACGCTTTTCCACGTCGAGCGAAGCGTCCGTCGTTACAATCTTATCCAACTCTTCGAAATATTGGCGGTATAAGGCGCCCCAAGCCGGCTGATTGCCTTGATGGATGACTTTGGCCTGCCCCATTTCCGGACGTATTTCCGACCGGTTCCAAACCTTCTTAAAATAGCCCGTACCCGCCTCTTTGCTGTCCGGCTCTACGACCTCTCCCCCTAAAACCACCGTGGCTGCCGTCCCTGCATCGGAAGAAAACCAGTCGTTTCCGGTACTTAACAAGGCATACACGGCGTCCATCGTGGCATGCGTCGATTCCCACTGCTGCGTCTGTTTCTGCTTGAGCAGCCATCGCTTCATTCCATCCATTTCGGACGGTTTTGCGCCGCCCAATTGAAAAGCCTCCATAATAAAAGTGTGTACGGATACGGCCGATTGGGACATAAACACACGACTGCGATTATTCGCCCAAAACAGGCCTTGCTCCACATCTGTCGTCGCATGCTCCCGATACGACCGGAGGATATCGTTCACCACGGATGCGTTCCCTTTCCGATGCATAATTTGTGCGATGATAGCCCGTTCATACAGTCCGTAGCGGGTCCAATTTTTTTCGAGAACAGACGTATAGAAATCTGTCATTTGCGTCAAAGCATCGCTTACGGGATACTGGGGATAAGCCGAACGCACGTACAAATATTCCAAATCATATACCGGTATGGTTTGTATTTTGCGCCAATCGCGGTTTCCTTTCTTCAATTCTTCAAAGCGGCTGAGCGCTTCGGAATCGATGTACGACACCGCTTTTGCCTGCATAGAGCGAATGTCGTCGGTAATCGTTCCTGCTTCCAATTTTTTTAACTGATCGAAGCCATATAGAATATAATGAGTGATGGTTACATCCGGCCGGAACCCTTTAAACCAACTCCACCCGCCTTGTGAGGTCTGTAACTCTTTGAGTTTATCGATGGCGGCATTCGTAAGCATCCTCGAGCGGTTGAGATCGAACAACAACGACAATTTCTGCTTCTGCTCCGATTCGTTTTTCGCCTCCAATACCCATGGCGTCTCTTCCAGCAACACGTTTTTCAACTCCTCGTTTTTTTCGAGATTCGATAAAAAAGTATCCGCATCGCCACCCTGTTTCTTCCACACGTCGATCATCCTTGCCACATTGGGATAGGCTTGGGAAATGTGATATCCCAATGTATTGGCGTAATAGGAAGCGAACCAGCTCACGGCATTATCGCTTTGCGGATTACTGAGCACCGGCAACGCCTGCACGGCATACCAAGCAGGATTAGAAGCGAACTCCAGTGTCAGGCGATACTCTTCGGCGCTGCCGGAAGTCTTATGAACCAATTGATCCATCGAAAATTCTTTCGTCTCATTGCCATTCACATCCAAACGCAGGCTTTCCATGACCATCATACGGTTCGGAAGCACCGGCAGCGCGTGTTGCTCGCCGTCGCTGAACGCATCGCTCCGGGCGACAATCCGCACGCCGATGATATCAATATCCGACGGAACATCGAATGTCCACGCCGCATCGGACGAAACATCCTTGGCCAAAGAGAACGGCTGGGACTGATTTTCCACACCTTTGTCCTTTATCACTTCATCGGTTACCGGGTCGAAAAATTCCAATGTTACCGTACCGTTTATCGTTTCGCCGGACAGGTTCGATATCTTCGTCGAGATACTTGTCCGGTCGCCATGACGAAGGAAACGCGGCATGTTGGGCGTAACCATCAGTTCTTTCTGTGATACGGTGAAGGCCTCGGCGCTACCCGTATTCAGATTTAGGTCATGCGCCAGCACCCGGAAGCGCCAGCGGGTATTGCTTTCGGGAACCGTGAACGCGATTTGCGTCTCTCCTTTTTCATTGGTTCGCAACTGCGGATAGAAGAACGCCGTTTCATCGAACCGGCGGCGTATTTGAACAGCCGCGTTTTCGTCCTGTAGGCCGGCGGCGCCGTCTTGAACGGTCTCTTGCGTGCTAAATGCCGCTACATCCGCCACCGAAACCGCTATTTGATTATGAGCTTGCAGACTCGGATCCTCTCCGGCAAGTGAACTTTCCTCCATAGCAGAAAAGGTAACAGACTTGGCGCTACGAAGCATTGCAATATTATAACCACCTCTCATCAACAACCCAAACCAATTAAAAACATCGAACTCGAACGCTTTTATAGGATTAGAGTCTACCGTCGAATTCCACTGAGCCGTTTCTTGTCCGAAAGAAGCGTTTCGATAGACGGCAGGAGCGGGCACAGAAAGATTGGACGGGAACGTTGACAAGTTCCAGTTGACGGAAGGGAAAATTTTATCCAGCGAAAAGTCATACATCGAAGCCAGCACCTCCGCGACGGCGGGATTCCCGGCATTGTCTCTCACCGTAAGGCGCCATTCTTCCTGCGACCCGGGACGGATTTTATCGCGAAAGACATCCAAAGACACTTTCAACTCTTTTTTCTCTTGCCGCAACTCTATTTCCGTCCGATGCGTATAAAACTTTTCTTTTTTCACATACGAAAGCATCAGCGTCACTTGCTTACCGTACGATGCTTTATAAGGCAATGAAAACAACCGGTTTTCATTATTTAAAACGATCCACTTGCGCTCGAGAAGCGTATTTTCCTTCCACAATTCGTAGAGGACATGGACGTTCTCATCGGAAACGCCTAAGATTACTTCGGCCTTTTCATCCGCTCCGAACGTACCGTTTTTTACAATAAACCAGTCATTCGTTTGGATAGGCGGGCGGGCATCCGCATAGGAATACAGCACGAAGCTGTTCTCCGCAATCACCTCGTTCCCCCGATCATCTTTCGATTTGAGAACGAGTTTATATTTTCCGGAAGGAATATCCTTGAGTTTATTCTTCAACTCTTTTTGTTCACCCGTAACGAAATGGCCTTCCCATATTTGCGTATCAATAGAATCGTTCTCTTGCAAGGAAAACAATTGATAGGTTCCTTCCGCCGGGATATCGTTTCCATCGAGGTTTTTGGCGGAAATATTCAACTTGTTGTCGCTGTTTTTTTCTACTTTATCGGAAATATCGGCTTGCAATATCATCGAAACATCGCCTACCGCCACGGTATACGTTCCTGTTTGCGTTTCTCCATTCACATCCGTTACGGAGGCCTCTACGCGGAACGAATAGGCAGAGCGCAAAAGCGTATTGCCGGCATCGGTCTTTTGCGGAGTAAACGTTATTTCAAAGGCGCCGTTATCATCTGTCTGCGTCACTCCTTCGGCAAAGTGATCGGCAGGACGTCCCCAATTTCCCCACCACAATTGTTGGCGGGAAACGCGATACGCCACCTCGGCACGTTGCAATTTTATTCCCGAAAAGTTCTGCGCAGCACCTTTCAACGTCACTTGTTCATTGAACTTATACGTCTTATCGATTTTATCGAACGTAACTTCAAAGGTAGGACGTTTATACTCTTCGACTCTGAAAGGAACGATCCCATGTTCCGTTTCGATAAAGAACGAGCCCGTTAACACTCCCTGAGGTAACACAAACTCACCAGCCACGGATCCGTATTCATTCGTAGTCAATGTTTGTTTGCCCTGTTCTTCACGGTTCGTATCGTATAAGGTGAAATCGTATGGTTTGCCGGATACGAGTTTCTCCTCTTTATCTCCGGATGAACGGGCAATCGCCTTGAAATGGACTGTTTGTCCGGGACGATAAATGCTTCTATCGGTGAAAATATCGACAATGGTTTGCGGCGTGGTTTCCGCTATGTCTTCCGAAAAATAATAACCGGCAGACGGCAGGCGGCTCAATTGAGACCCGCGATCTCCGCCGACAACAGCTTGATAAAAGACATCGTAATTGGGAATATCTTTTTGATAAACGGCCAAACCTTCCTCATCAGCAAGAATGGTTTTGACGAGAGTCAACGATGAATTGTTCCAGTTACCAGGCAGTTTATAAATATTAATCTTCGCATTTTTCAAAGGTTTGCCGGTCGATCGATTAACGACGAAGAACTCATAACGATCTTTTTTTAAAGATCGGCCGAAAGCAGCTAAATCGGAAACGGAAAAATAGAAATCATGCCCGTTAGAACGATTATTGACTTGTTTATTCGCCGCCTCGAATTCCAATTTATAGGCTCCCGGTTCCTTTATATCGATGGAAAATGCCGTTTTACCTGTTAAATAGACCTCTTCGGGAGGCAATGGAACAGATATTTCCTTTACAAACGTTTTCTTCTCGTTTTTCTTCAAATTCTCATTATACCGGTCAAAAACAGGCATTTCCACCCGATAGAGCCTGGCTTTTAACGAGGACAGATTTTGATAGGTCAAGTTTAATTTTTTTTCGCTTTCAGGCGTATAGGTATTCTCCCCGGCAAGCGAGAAAGAGGGTTGGGTAAGAGCCGATAATTTACTTTTTAATAAAGTGATACGCTCATATCGGGGAAAGGCGTCAATGTATTTTCGCAACAATTCATAGAGGTTTTTCCGGGCATCCTTTTCTCTCCGGATATTATCGACCTCCGCTCCCGGAATATCGGCAGAGAATAACTTCGCCTGATAGATATCCGCCATCTTATCGACAATTTCCACGCTGAAATCCTGATGCTCCCATTTCCGGACCATCTTTTCGAGCGAAAGAAGCGCATAGTTTTCGTAAGCAGAATACAACCTTCTCAGATAATCCGTTTTCTCCAATTCGATGAGGACGGTCGACTGCTCCAATCCCCTTGCAAACAACGACGAGAGCAATCTGCGGTACATTTCCAACGCCCATAGGTTATATTCCTCCGGTTGGGGGTTAAAAGGCAGCTCGACAAACTCTTCCAAGGGCGCGAACAACGATTCCTGTGTGATGTGTTTCCGCGCTAACGACCGGCTTAAATCGTCATCCTCCTCCACTTGCGGGAACAACTCGATGGCGCGCTTTGCCAAAAAGTCATACATCGTCGGGAAGAAACGGCGCGAATCCTTTCCCAATTCTATGACGGCGGCATAGTGTTCGACTTTCACTTTCAGCAACTCGTCTGCCGGGGCGACCGACTTCGCCACATGCTCTACAGCCTTATCGTAAAAGATATTTTTCGTCCATTCATTCATATCCCCGGGAACAAAGCCCGATAGTTGCGTACGCTGATCAATGTTCCAGCGATCGTTCTGATAATATTGGAGATACAATTCACCTAACATGGAATGCAGGACGGATTGCTCTATCGGATCGGAACTTTTCGAAAGCATTTCGTTCAAATGAACGAAGACCAGCGTATCTTTTTGGCTATCCAATACACTGTCGTATTTCCCCTGATGAATAAGCGCCTTGATGACTTGCGGGCTGTTTTTGTCGGCAATCGCCTGACGTAATATCTTATTAACTTCGGCGGAAGCGGATTGGGGTAGCGATTTTTTTTCGTATGCAGCTACCGCCTGCCATTGGGTTTCATAATTTTTTGTCGTCTGTTTCATTTGTGCAGAAATACTAAAAGCGTATGCAAACACTATGCAAAGGAAAAAACATCTTCTCATGTCGTATGCTGTTTTAAACTGTTGGTGCATTATCTTCTGATAAACAAATCACAGGCCAATTAGTTGAAAAAAAATAAAATGAAAAGCCGGTTCGAAAACTCTCCGAGCCGGCTTCCGGTTTGATCTCTTTTACTGTTTTCGTTCAAAAAAACCTATCCGGCCGCAGGAGCCACAACCTCTACCGCGAAAGTGGCGCTGTTCTTCTTATCTTTATCGGTTACCGTAATTTCGGTTGTTCCGGCTTTTACGCCGGTTACGGTAATCTTGGCATCCGTAACCGTTGCGGTGGCTACCGTCTTATCTTTCGGTTCGGCAGCATAAGGAGCCTCGCCTCCGGCAACCGTAACTTCAACGGTCTTACCCTCCTCCAATTTCTCTACTTTGGCAGGAGTAAATTTCAGTACGGCAGCATCTTTCACCGTTACCGAAAGTGTTGCGCTGTTATTATCCTTATCTTTCACTGTGAAAGTCGCTTTTCCGGCTTTTACTCCTTTTACGCTAATTTTACTTCCGCTCACCGTTAATTCAGCGGTTGTTTTATCCGTCGGGGTTACTGTGTAGGGAGAAGTTCCTCCGCTAACGGCTACATCGACGGTTTTGGCTATTTCTACTTCTACAGAACTTGGATTAAGAGTCAGATTTTTCTTATCATCTTCTTTGTCACAAGACGCAACGAACAAACATACGAGCATTACACTCAACAAATAACTTAATTTTTTCATAAATCTACGTATTCTTTAAATTAATAATTGGTTTATGTCGAAGCGCGATTTTCGAGATCACAGAAAAAATACGACGCTTACGGATATATTGATGCCACAAACCTTCTAATTGCTGCAATAAGTAGATGTTTTAACTTTTTTTTAAATACATTGGATGATTTGTTCTACCGACAAACGAAATTTCGGTGTACGGGAGGACTGATTACTATCCTCCGGATCCCTATAACCGACAGCGACCGCAAACAGCCTCTTGTAGCCGTTCAATTGTAGATTTCAAGCGGACAATTCTCCCTTGTCTCTCTGTCTCTCTGTCTCCCTGTCTCCCTGTCTCCCTGTCTCCCTGTCTCCCTGTCTCCTATCACGGCTTCATAACCACTCCCAGTTTCTTTTTCCCGTTAATTTTGATGACTAACGGATGCTCGAAACGAACATGCCGTATAAAATCGGTTTCGAAGATTGCCGGTTGAGCATTCAAATAGGCTTCGTCGAAAAAACCGCCGCCTTCGACAAAAGGAGTGATCGTAAAATAACCGACGCCAAACGAAGTAAGGTTTTGAAAAAAGTGAGTCCCTTGGCTCGGTTCGATACGGTAGTCTTTCAAGGCCGATTCGGCAATGACTTTTGCCCGGCTGATGTGTGTCCATTTGACGGGAATGCCCAGCCACGGGTCGGAAGATCCCCAACGACCGGGACCTACCAATACATAATATGCATCGCGTTCGGTGAACTGCCTGTTCAGTTTTTCGATTTCTCGGGCGATGAGCGAGTTATTCGCGGCTTGAAATGCAGCCGTTTTCACATACACCACATCGTATACATCGGACGAAATACCATTACCCAATGCATTGTTCGAAAACAGCACCGTATCATTCACATCCGTTTCTTCGAGGTTTTCCTGCACCACCTCCCGGTTATCGACAATGGGCCTTATCTGCAACACATAAAAGGCCCCGTGCTGTTGATCGATAATATCGGCGGCAAACTCGATTTCGACGGGGCGCCCCATCTCCTCCTGCCCGATCTTCAGTATTTTATCTATCGTGTCCGCTAACGGGAACATGCCGTGTTGAAGAATATTCGCAAACGAAACGATCTTCCGCCCGCCTTCATAATAGCCCTCACGGATAATCTGATCCTGCGGATCGTAGGTCGACGACAGAAAACGCAGCGGGCCGTTCTTATCTGCTTCCTTTAAACGGATTTTCGCCAGATTGAATCCGTCATCGACCCTGAACTCCTTCGAAAAAGATTCCATGTCCAACGCGTAAAAAAGGGTTTGCGTATCCCTCAGTGCAAAATCGAGCGTACTCAGTTGCAAGATATTCGACGGATGCAACGGTGAAAACCGGAGTCCGGTATTCCCGTCGACAATATATTTGCCCAGCCCCATCGCCATATTGACGATGCCGTCGCCCGGTTGTTCGTTACCGATGGGATAATAGTTAATGGAACGCGCAACACCCGATATGGCCGGATAATAATAGTTGCCGTATTGCGACCCGACGACTTCCTGCAGGACGATCGCCATTTTCTCCTGCTCGATCAGATTCTGCGTAGCAGCCATATACGCCTTACTGTCTTTGTAAAACACCGACGCATAGACCGCTTTGACGGCATCGCTCAACAAGTGCAACATCTCGTACTTGTCCGTCACATTCGGTATCATATACGTAGAATACACTCCGGCGAAAGGCTGATAGTGCGAATCTTCGAGCAAGCTCGACGAGCGGATGGCTATCGGCGCCGAAATAGCCTCGAAAAAGACCAGAAAATCGCCCGCCAACCGCTTGGGCAATTTGGCCGAGAGGAAATGCTTCAGGATATCCTCATCCGGCAGGTTCGAGAGGGCAATGTCGTAAAGCCGGTTGGCTTGCATGAACTCATCGAAAATATCGGTACACAACACCACCGTTTTGGGTGTAATGACCGGAAAATTATCGTCGTTATTCAGTTCGAGATGCGTTTTCACAATCTGCCCGATAAAAGCCAGTCCGCGCCCTTTGCCTCCCAGTGAATCTTCACCGATGCGTGCGAAATTGGAATATTGGTCGAAACGGTCTTTTTCAAACACCGCAATAACTCCCGTATTTTTCATCTTGCGGTATTCGACAATGGCTTCGTAAATCAACTCGAGAGCATCGTCCATGGAAGCGTAAGCCGTCACGGGAATCTTTTTCAGCATTTCGGCTACGGGAAACATTGCCCGAGTATAAAAGAACCTCGAAAAATGATTGCGCGACAAATGATAGTATAGCGAATCCTTCGGAATACGCTTGATATTGAGTTGCAATTCTTTCAGGTTTTTAATCCGGAAAATCTCCTGCTTGGTATGCGGAGCGACAATGATAAAATCGCCGAACCCGAAATTATCCTTAACGGTTTTCTCCAAATCCTGCGGAAACGTCTTCGAGTTCTTATCGATAAAAGAAGCGTCTATCCGGACGGCATATTCCCGGTTCTGACTTTCGGAAGAGGAATAAATAATCGGAATATATTCATCCTGTTCGCGGATCCATTCGCCCAGCTTTTTTCCGGCAAGTTTGTCCTTCTTTCCTTCCCGATTGAAACTCATATCGGACAACACCCCGAGCATGTTATCACCGTACTTCTTATACAAGTCGATTGCCTCTTCATAGTCGCGCGCCAACAATATTTTAGGGCGGCCGCGCATACGCAACATCTGCAAGTGGGCGTTTAGCGCCTCTTTCGAGAACTCTTTCGAAGCCGAAAGCACGTAATTGAAAAGTAGGGGTAGCTCCGCAGAATAAAAGCGTACCGAGTCTTCCACCAACATGATGGTCTGAACACCTACGGTTTTCACATCATGCTCCACATTCATCCGGTCTTCAATCAGTTTGATAATGGCCACCAGTAATTCGGTATTTCCCAACCAACTGAACACATAATCGATTCCGCTCAAATCCTCTTTTTCCAAGGCCCGCGTAACCGCTTTCGAAAAAGGCGTCAGCAACACGGTCGCTATTTCAGGATAATCCCTCTTCACCTCCTTCGCCAACTCGTAAGCATCGCTATTATCCATATTCGGCATACAAATAACCAATTCGTAACGGTTCGATCGAAGTTCCCGAATCGCCTCTTTGTTGGTGCTTACCTGCGTAAAACGAGGCGGATAACGTAAGTTGAGCGACGTATATTCGTTGAAAATCTGTTCGTCCACACGGCCGTCATCTTCCAACATAAACATATCGTATTTCGACGCAACGATCAACACATTATATATACGCTTATTCATCAGATTGACGAAAGGCGTATCCCGAAACCTGAAGCGGCGTATGTCATGCGACTGCACGACAGAAGGAGAAGTTGTAAATTGCATACTCGACCAAATTAAATACTTTGCAAAATAAATAAATAAAAAAGAGCGAGTACAAAGTAAGTACAAAAAATATTTACCTTCGTACTTATCAGGATAAAAAACCGGTTACAGAGCAATTACTCCTGAAAACATTGTTCCTGTTAGGATTTTATCCGTGTAACTTCTTTGCGGTATTGCTCGCGCGATTTACTTTGCGTCACAATATAGACTCCGATAAATATTAAGACAGAAGCGAAAGCCTTCATCCATCCGAAGGAGCCTACTCCCAACCATACGGAAACTACCGTCCCGACAATTGGTTGAACATAATTATACATGCTGACGAGGGTCGGCCGAAGGGTTTTTTGACCGACCATTATCAGCAGATAGGCAAAAAAAGTTCCGAATAGAACGACATATCCGATTTCCAGCCAGACAGCCGTGGGAAACGAACTCTTCATCATCTCCGAAAGGCTGTTCCATGAAAGCGGAATGAAACACAGCGCGGCATAGGTAAACATCCATTTCATCAGAGTAAGAATATGATAACGACCGATAAAACCACGGAAAATGGTCAAATAACAGGCAAAACTGATCTGGGCAAATAAGCAAAAAAGATCACCAAGGACGTTTCCGTAAATCCCGGAGCCGGTGTGATTGCTTATTATGAGGATTAAGGCACCGGCAGCGCCGATCACAACACCGGCAATCTTCATCGGCGTGGCCGGCTCTTTAAGGAACAGAGCGGCCAATATCAGCGTGATAATAGGCAGAGACGTGGTAATAATCGTCGCATCTACCGGCGAAGTAAGCGACAAGCCTAAAATGAATAATCCTTGATTAAAAACGATAGCCAAGAGGGCTGCAAAAAACAATTTTACAAAATCGCGTTTAGCCACTTTTTCTTTAGGCGCGAATAAGGAAGCGGTCCAAAAACAAACAGCGCCCCCTATCATCCGCATAGCAGCCAACGATATACCGCTAATACCGGCATCCATCGCTAATTTACCCACAGGAGACATAAGCCCCCATAAACAACCTGCCGCAAAAAGGGCGAGATGAGCTTTCGCTATCTTGTTATTCATATTCTTTCTTTTCCTAAAACAATCTTACAAACGAGAACTTACAACGGCAATCAGGATGCCGCCAGTTTCCGGAAGACAAAGGTACTGCTTTCTTTTATTAAAGTAATGGCTATTTTTGTGTAAAAATCCATCGATATGAATCAAATAGAAAAATATCTCAGCACCTATTTTACTATTCAAGAGGATAAGCTATCTTCTGTTGCGGCACACTTTGAAAGAGTAGTTCTTAAAAGAGGCGAGCTTATTTTAAGAACAGGACAATATTGTAAAAAAATGTTTTTTATAGAAAGCGGCATTCTTCGAGTATCGGCACTAAACGACGGCAAAGATATTACTCAATGGATTGCGACAGAAGGACAGTTCGGTACGGATTTAAATAGTTTCATGCTGAATCAGCCGGCAAGATGGAATATTGAAGCAATCACCGACGCGACCTTATACTTTATATCCAAAAGCGACTACGATACGATCGGTACGGTGATCCCCAATTGGCCTGAATTGGAAAAAATCTTTCTCGTGAATTGCTTTACAACCATGGAGAATCGAATTTTTCAATTTCTTTCACTCAATTCGGAAGAACGTTATCTCCGTTTTTTTCACAACAACAAGCGCCTGTTCAATCAAGTGCCTTTGAAATACTTGGCATCCATGCTGGGAATGACCGCTGAAACGTTCAGCCGGATAAGGAAGAAGAATTCTTGATAAATGTCAAGAACTCTCTTATCAAAATGAACGATCTTTGTTGCGTAATACAAAAATAGCTGTCCGTTATGATAAGAAAAGAAATAAAATCTGAAGTAATTATTCACGCTACACCTAAGATAGTGTGGGAACATCTCATTAATTTTGAGAAATATAAAGAGTGGAATCCCTTCATTTTGTCGATAGGCGGAAGCTTGGCAAAATCGGCAAAAATGGAAGTCGAGATAAAACCTCCTAACGCCAAACCGATGAAATTCAGGCCAACAATTATTACGGTCGATGAAGGCAAGGAGATCCGGTGGATAGGGCGGTTATTCATAAAAGGATTATTCGATGGGGAACATTATTTCAAATTGGTGAAAGAAGGCGACACAACGCGTTTCATTCAAGGAGAAATCTTTTCCGGGATACTTGTACCTTTTATGAAAACGATGATTGAGAGAAACACGTTAGCCGGTTTTCAAGAAATGAATCTGAAATTAAAGAAACGAGTAGAATTATCTGTTTGCGAATGATTTATTAAAATGATTATCCGTCAAACCGCCCGGGGCGATTAGACGGTCGGAGCATTATCAGGCCCGGATTTCTTACGATCGGTTTTCTTTTTGTATGAGGTATATCCTATGCCGGCGGCCAAGAGGATAAAAGCCACAAGAAGAATGATCATTTCGGTTTGATGCTCTGCCGGCTCGGTCCATATTTCTTTGAAGAAATTCACCCGTCCCAATATCTCCACAGGAACCCAGAAAACAATAACGGTGGCGATGGAAAAACGAATATTGGCTCCCCAGGAACTGATTTTCAACTGTCGGATAAACATAAAGATCGCGCCGATGAAACAGCCGAGCCCCACCAAAAACGTCACCGGATGATGATCGCCCAGAAAATGACTGTCATAACAAAACATAAGCAACAGATAACTGGTCCACAGAATCATGTTCAGTTCCATAAACGTAACGATCGAGGTATGGCGTGTCATGGGACGTACCACAATCGCATTCTTTTTATTTCCGAAGAACACTTTCTGGCACCAGTTGAAGAAATTGCAGCCCGTTTTTGCACTAAACAAATATAATAGCATAAACATCGCCCAAAAGCCGAATGTCGCCGGGAACAACAAATACTCCGGCTTGGTAACCACTTCGCCGTTGACCATTTCGGGCTGCACTCCGTAACGACGGGCATAATACATCAATATAAACTCGATCCATCCCGTCCAGAACAACAATCCGCCAAAAAGTCCCCATAGCGTTTGGCGCGTATCGCCTTGGGCAAACACACCGATGATAACCATCACGAGTCCTACCGCTCCCATAGTAAATGCCGCATAATGCATGGCCGTAGGGGTCATCCAATTTTCCATCATAATCATGAGCGCATGCCCCAGCGGCATGGCAAACAAAACCATAAAAAAGGAAGCTAACGTCTTCCACACATTATTTTTTTGGATATTCATTCTTTCGTTTTATTATAAGTACAACAACTACAAAGGTAAACCAAAAATCGAGAAGTCTATCTTTTCTATCTATACGAATTTTGATACGATTTTTATTTTGAAAATACAAAATCAGAACTTGTAATTATGTGGTACAATCGTGATAAGTAATGATTTCCATGCTCTCTATGTACCACTCACCAAACAGTCCTAAATCGCACAACAATGTTAAGAAAGATTATCGATCTGATGAACGATGGGATATTCGTCCACGACAATATTAAAGTTTATAAAAGTCGCATTTTCTACCCTAACTTTTTTCGAGATGATTTGTTTTATATGCGATCATTATATTTATGATCCCGTTTTTATCGACGGCCCAAAAAGAGAAAAGAGCCGCCTTTTCATAGTACCAACCATTTTAAATTTTCATCATTATGGGAACGATAACAAATTTAAACAACAAACATCTCGACGCAGAACAAAGTACTGCCGTCGACACCGCTTTAATAGGATTAGAAACGTCGCTTTCGCCGATAGTTGTGAACCTCGAACCAAAAGAACGATTGAAGTATGGGAGCATTAACGAGAATAATAAACTGGTGGTGAACAAAACGTATGATTATCACGTCAATCAACCGGAATTGGATTCTCCCGATGTCGATTGGATCGAATTTGAGAAAGATTACAAGAGTCGCGCCTTCCTTGAAAACATCATCAACCGCCTTCAAAGCTTGACGCGAGGGCTCATCAACGACAAAACGCTTCATGACTACGACAACCTTCAGTCGTCGTTGGTGGATCACGCTTATACCTCGTACAAAGCCGGAACCGGCACGCCGGGATTTGAAGAAAAAAGGGCCGAGGTGAGCCAGTTCTTCGCGCGATCCGGTAAAACGGCTGCAAAATAAGCCGGTACTTGAAAGAAATGAGTGTTGCCCCGCCCGAAATACAGAATCTATTTCTCGCGGGGTTCTTTAAAACTTTTCACCGGAGCGTTTCCATCGCCCGATCAGCTTATGTTCCCCTTTATTCCCAATATCCATCGCAAGTTTTAAGAATCTGTTTAAATTTATTTCGCGATTCAGAAAGAATTATTTTTTAGCAGTCTTCTTTCTCGTTTTGGCGATAAGAGCGGGCTATTTGAGCCAAATAAGAGGAAGGGGAATACAAAAAAGAAACTTTTTGAGGGCGAAGAATCGTTTAATTACAGCCTTTCGTAAGAATTTTAAACAGTTTCGACGTTCCGAAGCTGAAATTTCACGTTTCAAACCTGAAAATTCAGGCTCTTTCTTCCGGCTTTCAGGCTGTCACATCCAACGATTAGGCTTGAAGACCCGACTTTCTGGCGATGAGGTGCAATTTTCGGCCTTTATCATCCGAAATTCAGTCTTAGAGGTGGAAGATTCAGACCCCGCGGTGGAAAATTCAGTCTTTTTACTTCTCGTTTCAGGCTGAAAGCCTAAAGCGAGGTATTTTCACCTTGAAGTTTGGGGGATAGTCCTTAAGCCGAAGAATAAAATAGGAGAAAGAAGGAACTTTAGAGATGAACGCAACGGTAAAAGATAGTTTCGATACAACCCCTATAAAGTCCGGCATTATCAATAAGCTTACCCTAAATCTGTTCCATTCGTTTTTTAAGCCTCTTTCGATTCGGTATTTGATTTGTTTCTGAGAAGTTCTTCCAGCAAAGAGACTTTTTCCTGCTCCGATTTCAGCATCCGTTCGTAGAGAGCTACTTTCTCTTCGTATAATTTCGCTTTATCATCGTACAACTGCACAATTCGTTCTATCGGATTATTGATTGTGAAATTATTATATGAAGCCGATGAATTATCGGCAAATGTGTTTGATATAAAATGAATAGCCCCTTCATCTGTGAATTTTTTTATGGTGTCCGCCGGAATGTTCAAAGCATTCGCTACTTTCTCCAATGTTTCATCATCCAAATCGTCTTTATTCTCCAATTTGGATACTGATTGTTGAGATAGTTGCATTCTCTCTGCCAAGTCTTCCTGTTTTACTCCTAGTATCTCACGTAGGCGCTTCACATTGTATCCTAAATGTTTTCCCGTAACTTTATAAGTCGTATCCATAATTATGTTGTTAAATAATGACAATTGAAAAATAGCGTTATATCTTTTTTCCTACTATTGACAGGACAAATATATGCAATATTCCCGATAGAACTGATATTTTTGTGCAATATTTGAATTTTCGTTCGATACAATGTTATAGCAATTAATCCCTTCCATTCATACTACTCTTCAACATCTTACGATTTTCTATATCCTTAACGGATTACCATTCACACAGCCTTTTTATTCCGGCATTGATTTGTTTCTGAGAAGTTCTTCCAGCAAAGAGACTTTTTCCTGCTCCGATTTCAGCATCCGTTCATAGAGGGCCACCTTTTCTTCATATAATTGTACAATCCGTTCAATCGGATTATTGATTGGATAATTATTGATAACAGATGCAATTGAACTATCAGCAAAATTATTTGAAATAACATGAATCGCGTTTTCATCGGTAAAGTTTTTAATTGCTTCCGCCGGGATGTTCAACGCATTCGCCACTTTTTCCAACGTGTCATCATCCAAGTCGTCTTTATTCTCCAGGTTGGATACCGACTGTTGCGACAGTTGCAGCCTTTCCGCCAAATCCTCCTGTTTCACTCCCAGAATTTCACGCAAGCGCTTTACGTTATAACCGATATGTTTCCCGCTGACTTTATAAGTTGTTTACATAATTGTTTATTCTTCATTAAAATAAAGCTCTATTTCTTCGTCGGTTAATAAACCGGAGTTAATAATAGCCGACGTTACATTTGCTAAATCATCTTTGTCTAATTGGCCTTTGTACGAACAAGTATTATTGATAATCCAAGAGTGAATATTGGTCGTTTTGACAGGCAATACAGTTGAACAGCAAACAAAAGAAGTATGAGTTAGAAAACTATACTTATCTGCTTTAATTGGAACTTGTAAATTTAGAAGCTCTTGTTTTTTCGTTAGCGCCGGATGAATGTTTGAATTAATGTAAAAAGAACAAGTATATATTTTATCTTGACTTAATCCTGCAACGACAAAGAATTTAGGATGGTCGATTTCAGCAAACTTGTTTAAAAATACTGCGCCCCTTGATAAAGTTAACCTGAAAAGTTCTTCTCTTACTTTTTTGTCTAAATCATTCTTAATTTTCATTATTTACATAATGCGACAAGATCATTTTGTTCTTTTACATAATGAATAAAATCATCATCTCCGCCACTTTCCCGAATAATATCTTCAAATTTAATTTCTCTGTTCGCGGCCGTATTGCGCCAAGCATAATCGTGAGATTTCTCTTTTATTTCATCCCATGATAATTCGCCATACATTGCAAGCGATTGATCGATATGTTTTAAATCTGTTTTGGAGAGCTTGCGTAAGTCCGGCGCTTTATTTGCCTTAATAAAATCCCAGTCCATGACTGAAAAATAATCTTCAAACCCTTTTCCATATGATTTAAAATAACCGTCCCCTCTCACGGATTTGAATATATCGTAAAGGTTGGAAGGAACAGGGCCGTCAGTCATGGCAATATACGTATCTCCCGTAATGGATCTCCCATATTCATTTAAATGTTCCCTGTCGGAAAAATAGAGGATTTTAAATATTTTATGAAAATCCTTTCGCCTTAACTTGCCCACGATATAAAGCACTGCATTCAGCGTCTTTTCTTCATTGAACGTTATGTTGTTAAATAATGACATCTAAAAATGGCTTTATTTCTTTTTTATTACAAGAGATAGCGCAAATGTATAAAATATTCCCGATACATTCAATAGTTTCGTACAATATTTAAGGCTGCCGTATGGATACAATGTTATTATAGTAACTTCTATTTATACAATCTTTTTTGTTCCGGCATCGGGTTTGTTCCTGACGAGTTCTTCCAGCAAAGCCGTTTTTTCCTGCTCCGATTTCAACATCCGTTCGTAAAGCGCGACTTTCTCTTCATACAGTTTCACCTTATCATCGTACAACTGCACAATTCGCTCGATCGGATTATTGATTGGATAATTATTGATCGAAGCATTGTCCGAAAAGGTATTGGATATAATATGAATAGCTCCTTCATCTGTAAACTTCTTTATAGTTTCCGAAGGGATGTTCAGCGCATCGGCTACTTTTTCCAATGTATCGTTATCTAATTCTTCTTTGTTCTCCAGTTTCGATATCGACTGTTGCGATAGTTGCATCCTTTCTGCCAAATCCTCTTGTTTTACTCCCAGGATTTCACGCAAGCGCTTTACATTGTATCCTAAATGTGCTCTGTTAACCTCATAAGTAACTCCCATAATTGTTTTTATGCTATATGTTGATGCAAAATAAATTCTTAGGATAAGTATAGGTTATTATCCGATATATCCTTAATCCACAAAAGTACAAAAAAAAAGCATCCGGAGTATTTTACGCTCAAATATTTGAAGTTATACAACTATATATAGTGAAATACACGCATTTAACCAGCTATTTTTGCATCGTTACATAAAAATTAATTGATCTAAACAAATGAAAGAATGAAAAGTAAAAAATCAAGTTTATTTAAAGGGGGAATATTTCTCTGTATGTGGGCATTATCCCTATGCTTGTTTGCACAACAGCATACCGTAAAAGGAAAAGTTATTGATAATCTAGGAGATCCTCTTCCCGGTGTAAATATCATCCTGAAAGGAGAGAATAAAGTAGGAACGATTACCGATATCGATGGAAATTACAGCATTACGGTTCCTTATGCACAAGCTACCTTGTATTTTTCTTATGTAGGATTCCAACCTCAGGAAATTAAGATTGAGGAACGTCCCTTAATAAACGTAACTTTAGTGGAAGACAGCAAGGCATTGGAAGAATTGGTTGTCGTGGGTTATACCACCCAGAAATTGGCGACCATTACGGGATCGGTGGCAACCATCACCACGAAAGATTTAAAACAAAGCCCTACGGCTAATCTGAATAATGCATTAGCAGGAAGAATGCCCGGCCTGATGGTAAACCAATACAGTGGAGGAGAACCGGGAGTCGATATTTCCGATATCAAAATCAGGGGATTCGGCACTTATGGCGATAGTTCGCCTATTGTTATTGTGGACGGTGTGGAACGAGATATGCGTTATCTCGCACCGGAGGAAATCGAAACGTTCACTATTTTGAAAGATGCTTCCGCAACGGCTCCGTATGGTGTCCGAGGGGCCAACGGGGTAATTATTATTACCACAAAACGAGGACAGGCACAGGAAAAAGCTACCGTCAGTTTTAAAGCATCCTATGGTATCAACAAACCGATCAATTTATCGAATTATTTAGGTTCTGCCGATTATGCCACGCTTTATAATGAAGCGATGATCAATAGCAATCCCGGCGTCAACCCTTCTACATTAACGCTATTCAGTGACGAAGCTATTGCGAATTATCGCAAAGCAAAAGGAGATAATTCTGATGGATTGGGGTATGATTGGGATTATTTTGATTATGCTTTTAAACCCGGTACGCAACAAGATTATAGCTTATCCGTCAGAGGCGGGTCCAACAGAGCGCGATATTATGTGATGGCAAATTATTATAACCAAACGGGAAATTACAAACATACAAACCTGACACAGTACGACACGCAAGCAATTTTTCAACGGTATAACTTCCGTGCGAATGTGGATGTGGATATCACGGATAATTTTTATACGAAAGTCGATTTGGGAGCGCGAATTACCGATCGTAATGCGCCGGGTACTACGGCAGGACGGATTGTTTATATTGCGAATACACAACCTCCTTATTTGCCGATTACCCTTCCGGAGAATGGCAATGCGGAGAATGAGAATTATGTTTTAAATAATCCGTATGGTTTATTATACGGAGATCCGCTTCATCGTTTCAATATACTCGGGGAATTATCCCGCACAGGCTGGCTCAATGAAAAGAACACGTATTTAAACGGATCTTTCACATTAGGGCATAAACTGGATTTTATTACGAAAGGCTTAAAAATAGAAGGCGTTTTTTCGTACGATGCAGAAGAGGGGCGCTGGATCAATCGCGTGCTTTCCACAAGAGCCGACGGATATGCCACGTATGGGCGTTACGCCACTTTTCAGCCTGCGGTAGGGAATTACGGGGAATATTATATTACCAATGCTAATTATGACGGCGCTTACATAAAAGGAAATCCATGGTATGATATTGATGAAACCATTGGAAACGGATTCTCGCATAATGCGGCTCAAAGTAAAACATACTATCAACTGAAATTGGATTATGCCCGTTCATTCGGATTGCATGATGTTTCGGGGCTTGTTTTATTTAATCGATCCAGCCGCACGTATGACAATCGAGTGGAATATCGTTATCAAGGTGTTACAGGGCGTGCGACTTATGCGTATGCAAATAAATATTTAGCCGAATTCAATATGGGATACAATGGATCGGAAAATTTTGCACCCGGTAAGCGCTTCGGCTTTTTCCCTGCGGGATCCATCGGATGGGTTGTCACGGAAGAAAAATTTATGGAACGGACAAATAGTTGGTTGAATCACTTAAAATTAAGAGGATCTTATGGATTAGTAGGTAGCGATAAAATCTCCGATAATGATGGCGACCGTTTCGCCTACTTGCAATTTTACACCGGTGGAAACGGGTATAATTTTGGCGTGGATCAATTTGGAAATGGAAATAACGGGTTAACAGAAGGTAATTTTGCCAATCCGAACCTGACTTGGGAAAAGGCTCGGAAACTGAATATCGGCTTGGACGGCGCCTTGTTTAAAAATCAATTGTCCTTTGCCATTGATGCTTTCTTTGAACATCGTTATGACATCATCACCAACTTAGGGGGCGGAGATAAACTCGGGTTTCCGGATATTGTGGGGAAAGACGCTCCTTTTATTAATTCGGGTATTGTCGATAACAGGGGTATTGATTTTGAGATCGGATGGACCGGTAAGATAGGGAAACATTTTCGCTATTACATTAAGCCGAACTTTACCTTTGCCCGCAATAAAATCAAATTCATGAACGAAATTTCTTATGATAACGAATGGAGGAGAAATACCGGAAAAAGAGTAGGCGAACATTTTGTATACGAAGTAGATCATTTTGTGTATGATCAGGCGGAAGCCGATAAATTAAATACAATGAATGAAGGCAAAGGATTTCAACCGTGGGGGAAATTGTATCCAGGCGATGTGGTTTACAAAGATTTGAACGGAGACGGCGCCATTGATAATGAGCATGACCGTACGTTCTATGGATATCCGAGAAATCCCGAAATCCAGTTCGGTATTCCATTAGGAATATCCTATAAAGGATTGGATTTTTCCATCTTGTTGCAGGGAGCCACAAATAGTAGTATTCTATTAAATGGAGCCGCCGTATATGACTTCCCCGATTATTATCAGGATCAAGTGGGTAAAGTAAAAAAATGGCATTTGAATCGATGGACGGAAGCCACAAAAGACGTAGCAACTTATCCCAGATTGACCTATGGTGCAAATTCAAATAACAAAAATGGGAATAGCAGTTTGGCGTTATGGGATGGCTCTTACATGCGGGTCAAGAACGTAGAAATCGGATATTCCCTTCCACAAAAAATGATTCGTTTTGCCGGTTTTCAAAATGTACGGTTTTATGTTCAAGGACTAAATGTACTCACTTTCGATAGATTAAACGATTTAGATGTGGACCCTGAAATCAGAGAAGGCAGCGGAGATTGGTATCCGGTACAGCGAGTTTTCAATTTTGGTGTCGACATAACGTATTAACCGATTAAAAATAGAAGAAATGAATAAAATAAAAAGTTTAATTACCTTTATCATCTGCACATTGTTTATCGTTTCATGCAATGATGATTATTTAGATAGAACTCCCGATGATAAGAAAAATGAAAAAGATGTTTTCACGCGCTACGATTATGTGAATCAATTAGTAACCGATTTATATGATAATTGTAAATGGGCGAATCATCCGTTGATTTACTTTAACCATTTTTCTTCGGCTGCCGTCACTGACGAGTGTAGTGCCAGTAGTCATGAGGCTGCCATTCCCCATCAGTTTCATATCGGAAATTACGGGCCATCGCAGGGAATGCCCGACCGAAGCAGTTGCGGCCAATATTGGTGGGATTTGTGGGGTAAAGTTCGAAGAGCCAATATTATTTTAGCAGGTGTGGAAAAATATAATACTCCCGATAATCCTCAAGCGGGAGGCGAGGGGGATATTACCCGCCGAGTGGGGGAAACCTATTTTCTGAGAGGATATCTGCATTTTCTGTTATTGAGGTCTTACGGGGAGATCCCTTATGTTGATTATGTCGTAAATCCTGATGATGAAATGGTTTTTGAAAAATTATCCGTTCATGATGCCGTTGCAAGAATTATTGCGGATGCCGAAGCGGCTTATGAAAGGGTCGATGCTTCTTATGGAGGGAATCACTTCGGAAGGGTCGATAAAGGCGCCTGTCTGGGGTTGAAGGCGATGGCCCTGTGGATTGCGGCCACTCCTATGTGGAACGGCGGAAAATTTCCAAATGATACCCGTGTCTTCAAAGATCAATATACGTATGATGCTTCGCGGTGGGAGGCTGTCAAAAAAGCGGCAAAAGCGGTGTTGGATGCAAAAGACAACAGCGGCAACTTACGGTATCGGCTTTATACGGCTTACGGAGCGGATGATTTTGGGGATATAAACGGTAAAAATACAAATAACAGCAAAGTATACAAACGTTTATGGGATATGTTTTATGATATGCAATCGATTCAACAAGAATGGGTTTGGTTTGTAACACGAGGCAAAGACACAGGATGGTCAGGCGATGTATTGCCTCCCACACAAGACGGACATGCCCGCCAGCGCCCATTGCAGGAACAGGTCGATGAATATGAATATATCGCTCCGGACGGTTACGGATATCCGATATATGGTAGCCGAGCTGTTTCGGACGGATATGATGATGAAAATCCTTATGAAAGTGTAAAAAGAGATCCGCGTTTTTATCGCGATATCCGTTACCATGGTTCTGTTTATGGAAATACCGTATTGAATACGGCTTCCGGAAAAGATGCCGTAGGAGCGAACTATTTGAGTGCTTCTTCACACACAGGATATTATTTACGTAAATTTTACAAGGACGGATGGGTAAGATCAAGTGGAGGCCATACTATTAACGGGCCGGCAATTTGGCGGTTACCCGAATTTATCTATATGTATTGCGAAGCCGTAAATGAAACGTCCGGCCCTAATCAGGAAATTTACGACTTGATAAACAATGTACGCGCCCGTGCCTTTATGGCCCCGATTCCTCCGGCGGCTAAAACCGACAAAAATTTGATGAACGATTATATCCAACGGGAACGCCGGGTGGAATTGTTTTATGAAAACCATCGTTTCTGGCATACCCGCTTATATTTAGAGGCTGACGATGCCACCGAATTAGCAAAAGAAAAATCTTATAAAGATGCCGATAGTTGGCCCTATCCCAAAACGCAGCGTTGGTCTCACGGGATGAAACCGGTGGAGGATCCCGATGGGAAAATAGAAGTAAACGGCAAGAAATATAAGATGGTTCGTTTTGAAGTGCCGGACGAACGTGTTTTCAAAACACCTCAACAGTATCTATTCCCCATTATGCAAGATGAATTAAGACGGACACCCGGATTGGTACAGAACCCCGGCTGGTAGCAACTGCCAAGGGTAAACGAATCCGTCTTTTCGTTTCTGCCTATGCAAGAATCAGCCATTTACCGAGGGTGTCGCTCATAGCGGCACCCTCGGTTTCATCAATCTAAAGACCTCCCCTCAACCAACAAATCTTAGCAAAAACAATACAGTCGTTAAAAATTTTGCGTATATTTGCTGCACTCAAAAAATACGTATAAAAACATATAAGAAAACATGGCTTTTAACATTATTGTGTTGGCGAAGCAAGTGCCTGATACGCGAAATATCGGGAAGGATGCGATGAAAGCCGACGGAACTGTCAATAGAGGGGCCTTGCCCGCTATTTTTAATCCTGAAGACCTCAATGCGCTCGAACAGGCATTAGGCATAAAAGACCGGTATCCCGGTTCCACGATCACCATGCTCACCATGGGGCCCGGTCGCGCGGCTGACATTCTGCGCGAAGGTCTCTTCAGGGGAGCGGACGACGGTGTATTGCTCACCGACCGAGCTTTTGCTGGTGCCGATACGCTGGCCACTTCATACGCTTTATCGACGGCTGTACGGAAAATAGGTAAATACGATCTGATTATCTGCGGCCGCCAGGCTATTGATGGCGATACGGCACAAGTAGGGCCGCAAGTCGCGGAAAAGCTGAACATCCCTCAAGTTACCTATGCCGAGGAAATAGAAGAAATCAATAACGGTAAGGCGCGGGTGAAACGACGTCTCGAAAATGGGGTGGAAACGGTAGAAAGTCCGTTACCTCTGCTTGTTACGGTAAACGGTTCGGCGCGTACCTGCCGCCCACGAAATGCGAAACTGCTGCTAAAGTTCAAACATGCCAAAACGGTCACGGAGCGCCAAGCCGAAAACATCGATTACATCGACATTTACAGCACCCGTCCTTATCTGAATCTCACAGAATGGGGGGTCGCCGACGTGGATGCAGACATCGAGCTTTGCGGGTTGTCGGGCTCGCCTACAAAGGTGAAGAAAATCGAAAATGTCGTCTTCCAAACCAAAGAAAGCAAGCACCTGAGCGGTTCCGATGATGAAATCGAACAGCTCATGATAGAACTAATCGCTAATCACACAATCGGATAACAGAATTATGAACAATATTATCGTATATATAGAAACGGATGAGGGCGCCGTAGCCGACGTGAGTCTCGAACTGCTGACCAAAGGACGCTCGCTGGCCGATCAGCTCGGTTGTAAACTCGAAGCCGTCGCTATCGGAAACCATCTGGGCGAAGTAGGCAAACAGGTTTTCCCTTACGGCGTCGACGTGCTGCATATTTTCAACGATGCGCGCCTGTCGCCCTACACCACCCTGCCGCACACGTCCATATTGGTTAATCTCTTTAAGCAAATCAAGCCTCAGATATGCCTGATGGGCGCGACGATCATCGGACGCGACCTCGGGCCCCGAGTATCCTCCTCGCTGGGTAGCGGCCTCACCGCCGACTGTACTTCGCTGGAGATAGGCGATCATGAAGATAGAAAGGCGGGAAAGACCTATAAGAATCTGCTTTATCAAATCCGCCCCGCTTTCGGAGGCAACATCGTGGCATGGATCATCAACCCCGACCATCGTCCTCAAATGGCGACCGTGCGCGAGGGTGTGATGAAAAAAGAAGTGCTCGACCCGCTTTACAAAGGCGAAATTGTGGAGCATGACGTAAATGACTATGTGAATGCCGACGATTTTGCGGTGGCCGTCATTGAACGGCATATCGAAAAATCGAAAGTCAATATTAAAAATGCGCCCATCATCATTGCCGGAGGCTATGGAGTGGGCTCGAAAGAGAACTTCGACTTGCTTTACGACTTGGCCGATGTGCTGGGTGGCGAAGTGGGAGCTTCGCGCGCCGCTGTCGATGCGGGATTTGCCGAGCACGAGCGCCAAATAGGGCAAACGGGGGTCACCGTGCGTCCCAAACTGTACATCGCCTGCGGTATCTCCGGACAAATACAGCATGTTGCCGGAATGCAGGACAGCTCCATCATTATTTCCATTAATAACGATGCCAATGCGCCCATCAATACGATGGCCGATTATGTCATTACCGGCGAAGTGGAAACGGTGATTCCTAAAATGATTAAGTATTATAAAAAGAATAGCAAGTAAAAAAGTATGAATTATTATATTGACACCCCGCAGTTCAGGCATCATCTTCAGCACCCGCTGATGAAGCGTATTGTCGAACTGAAGGAAAGAAATTATACAGACAAAGACAACTATGAGTATGCGCCCATAGACTTTGAAGACACCATGGACAGTTACGATAAAGTACTCGAAGTGGTCGGCGAAATCTGTGCCGAAATCATCGAACCCAATGCCGAAGCAGTCGACCAAAGCGGCCCTACCATCCACGATGGCCGCGTAACATACGCCGAACCTACTCGTCGCAATCTCGAAGCCTTGAACAAGGCTGAACTGATGGGTATGGGACTGCATCGCAAATACGGCGGACTCAATTTTTCGATGGTTCCTTATATGATGTCGGCCGACATGGTGAGCCGCGCCGACGCCAGCTTCCAAAACATCTGGATGTTGCAGGATTGCGGCGAAACCATCTATGAATTTGCCGAAGAACAGCAGAAAAATAAATATCTGCCTCGCATCGTGAAAGGCGAAACCATGTCGATGGATCTCACCGAGCCCGATGCAGGATCGGACTTGCAGGCCGTCATGCTCAAGGCTTCTTACAATGAAACAGAAGGGCAATGGTATCTCAACGGGGTAAAACGCTTCATCACAAATGGCGATGCCGATATCCATCTCGTGTTGGCGCGTTCGGAAGAAGGCACTAAAGATGCGCGCGGATTATCGATGTTCGTTTATGATAAAAAACAGGGAGGCGTTACCGTACGCCGCATCGAAAATAAAATGGGTATCAAGGGCGCTCCCACTTGCGAATTGGTATTTAAGAATGCCAAAGCCGAGCTGATCGGCACCCGCCGCATGGGACTGATTCGCTATGTGATGTCGCTCATGAACGGCGCTCGTTTGGGTATCATGGCGCAATCCGTCGGGCTCTCCGACGCTGCTTACCGAGAAGCATACAACTACGCCATCGAACGCCGGCAGTTCGGTAAACCGATCATCGAGTTTCCTGCTGTATATGAAATGATTGCGAATATACGTGCCAAGACCGATGCTTCCCGAACCATGCTCTACGAAACCGCTCGCTTTGTGGATATGTACAAAACGCTCGAGGACATCTCGAAGGAACGCAAACTCACTCCCGAAGAGCGCACCGAAATGAAACATTATTCGCGCTTGGCCGACGCCTTCACACCGCTCGGAAAAGGAATGACGAGCGAGTATGCCAATCAGAATGCGTACGACGCCATCCAGGTGCACGGCGGATCGGGATATATGAAAGATTACAAGTGCGAACGGCTCTATCGCGACGCGCGTATCACGAATATCTACGAAGGAACGACCCAATTGCAGGTTGTTGCAGCCATCCGCCACGTCACCACCGGAACGTATTTGCAACAAATCAGGGAATACGAAAAGGAAGTGGTTGTACCCGAACTGGAGCCGTTAAAAAGGGCCCTTTCGAAGATGGCGCAAATGTATGAGAAGTTGGTGGAATTGGTTACAACTCCCAAAGATGAAGATTATCTCGATTTCCACGCACGCCGTTTGGTGGAATGTGCAGGACATATCATCATGGGGCATCTGTTGTTGCAGGATGCCAACCGGAATCCCGAGTTATTTCGCCGTTCCGCCGAAGTATATATTCATTACGGACAAGTTGAGGTGATTAAAAACTATAATTCGGTCACAAAATCACGCATTGAAGATATGGGTTATTATAAACTCATGCCTGAAAAGTAATTTTTTCCATTCATAATTTTAATTTTTGCGGGGCTGCCGGTTTATCCGGTTGCCCCGTTTTATTTTCAGTACCTGTTAAAGAGAAGAAATGATGCAGCGTTTTTTCAAAAAAAACATCTCTATAGATGTAGGCGTTCAACAACTTACTAATTTCTATCTATAAAAAAAGGGTTATGAAAACGATTCTAAAGTTATTTCTCTTGCTTGTGCCTTTATTTGTTTTTTCCTGCGAAAAAGAAACCAATAAACCCTCAGTCACTATTGAAGGAATTACGACGGAAAATTATCCCCGTGTCGATGGCTCCACTTCGACGGCGCCTCTGCAAACGATTATTGCCTGCGAACTGTTGAATTGCCGTTATGAGTGGCAACATTTGTTATATGTCTATTTCACCTGGGAAATAAAACCGAACTACGACGATGTTCCCCGTAGTTTTTTTGAAGAACGGATAAAGACTTCGCAAACGCACCAGTCTTTCATCAATTTAATCGATAAAAAGGCTGATTTTATTCTTACCCATAGGCGAATATCGGACGACGAGAAAGAGTATGCCATCAAGGCTGGGGTTACATTAACCGAAACTCCGATAGCGCACGATGCTTTTATCTTTATTATTAATGAGAAAAATCCTGTTCAAACACTTACCCATAAGCAGATTCAGGATATTTATATGGGAAAAATAACCAATTGGAAACAGGTTGGCGGCAATGACTTGCCGATTAAACCGTATGTGCGCAATCAAAACTCAGGCAGTCAGGAACTCATGGAATCCATTGTGATGAAAGGATTACACATGCCGGAATGGAGTGAAGAACGCGAACTCTCAAGCATGATGCTGGCTTTCTCTCAGGTTCGTTCAGAAGAAAATGCCATTTGCTACACGGTATATTATTATAAGGAACAAATTGTAAGGGATGCCGAGCGTGTAAAAACCTTGTCGGTAAATGGAATTTATCCCGATAAGAGTAGCCTGTCAAAGCAAACTTACCCGTATATGGCGGATGTATATGCCGTCATCCGTTCGGATTTGGATAAATCTTCCTATGCCTACAAACTCTATGATTTACTTCAAACAAAAGCGGGTAAAAGCATAATTGCACGAAGCGGATACATTCCCAACTAACAATAAGAACAATTTAAAATATGCTATCTGATGAAAACAATTACAGAAGTATTAGCCGTTTGCATGATATTCTTTCTATCGTGCACGAAAGTGAGTGATGACTCCCCTTCTTATTCGTATGAAAACGGATTCGGAGAGATTGCCTATAACGAAAAGTACAAAGAGTATGAAGAAAATCCGTTTCTGAAAGTAAAGGACTATCCCCTATCCACTTTTTCAATTGATGCCGATGGAGCTTCATACGCCAACATGCGCCGATATGTGAATCTCGGGCAGAAACCGCCTAAAGAATCGGTACGTACGGAAGAATATGTCAATTATTTCACCTACAACTATCCCGAGCCGGAAGCCGGCGAAAACATATCGTTGAGTTCCGAGCTGGTTACCTGTCCGTGGAATGAAGAGCACCATATTATGCGTTTGGGAATTAAAGGAAAAACCATTTCTGAAGAGGAGTTACCCAACTCCAACTATGTATTCCTGATCGATGTATCCGGCTCCATGACCCCGCCCGAAAAACTCGGCGTCCTGAAAACCGGATTCAAACAACTTGTCGATGAACTCGAACCGGAAGACAGAGTCGCCATTGTAGTATATGCCGGTGAAGTAGGTGTGTTACTTGCTTCTACACCTGCGTCGGAAGCCGATCATATAAAAGCGGCGATCGATCGGTTGGGAGCCGGCGGATCGACCGCCGGAGCCGCAGGTATTACAACGGCTTATGAAATTGCACGGGAAAACTTCATAGACGGAGGAAACAACCGTATTATATTGGGCTCCGACGGGGATTTCAATGTCGGAATATCCTCCACCGACGCCTTGGTCGAATTGATTGAAGAAAAGCGGAAAGGCGGTATTTACCTTACGGTATTGGGCGTAGGTACCGGAAACCTCAACGACTACATGATGGAACAAATAGCCAACAAAGGAAACGGCAATTATGAATATATCGATAATGCCGATCAGATTCAAAAGGTTTTCGTTCACGAAAAATCCAAGTTCCACACGGTAGCCAAGGATGCCAAAATACAAATCACCTTTAATCCGGACAGGGTAGAGTCGTATCGTCTCATCGGTTATGAAAACCGTAAAATGAAAGATGAGGATTTTGAAGACGATGAAAAGGATGCGGGTGAAATAGGCTCTTCACAAACGATTACGGCATTGTATGAAGTGATATTGAAAAAGAACGATGCCTCGGCTGAATACGCTAAATTTGATTTCCGATACAAACTTCCGGACAGCGACAGCAGCCGGCCCTTAAGTCTCTCCATCCGCCAAACACCGTTGTCGATCAACGCAGCTTCCGAAGATACCCGATTTGCCGTTTCGGTTTCCGGATTCGGATTATTAATGCGCGAGTCGGAGTATAAAGGCACTTTGGATCAAAAAATGGTCAAAAATCTTGCCGGGTCATCCTTCTCATTCGATCCGAACGGATATCGTAAACAATTTATCGAATTGATTGGGAAATTACCTTAGATAGAAAGGACACAATCCTTCAACGGAGAATAAAACTTAATAGCCCATCTTTTTAAATAAAAGGATGGGCTTTATCATGGAGATACAAGATCTACCTGACGATTATTCCTAAATTATCCAAAAAAAAGAATACGACATATTGTCATATTTTCTGCCAACTGATTTTTGGCACAACATTTGAAAACAAAATAGTGTGCATACTGAAAAATGTAAGTAAAAAGAAAAATTAAAAAGTAAAACAACATATAACTATGGGAAAAATTATTGGAATTGACTTAGGAACCACAAACTCTTGCGTTGCCGTAATGGAAGGTAACGAACCGGTGGTAATCCCTAATAATGAAGGTAAACGGACGACGCCTTCGGTGGTCGCCTTTGTAGACAACGGAGAACGCAAAGTGGGTGATCCTGCCAAACGTCAGGCTATTACAAACCCGAGCAACACCGTATACTCCATCAAGACATTTATGGGCGAAACATTCGATCAGGTGCAAAAAGAAATTGCCAGGGTACCCTATAAAGTGGTACACGGCGATAATAATACACCTCGTGTAGATATAAACGGACATTTATATTCTCCGCAAGAAATATCGGCCATCGTTTTGCAAAAAATGAAAAAAACGGCCGAAGATTATCTTGGACAACAAGTCACGGAGGCGGTGATTACCGTACCGGCATACTTTAGCGACGCACAACGCCAGGCTACAAAAGAAGCCGGGGAAATTGCAGGACTTACCGTACGCCGTATCGTGAATGAACCTACAGCCGCCGCATTGGCTTATGGTCTCGATAAGAAAAAAAGCGATCTGAAAATTGCCGTTTTTGACTTGGGAGGAGGGACGTTCGATATCTCTATCCTCGAATTAGGCGACGGCGTTTTTGAAGTGAAGTCTACAAACGGTGACACTCACCTCGGAGGGGACGACTTCGACCATCGAATTATCGATTGGCTGGCCGACGAATTTATGAAAGAGGAAGGGCTCGACTTGCGTAAAGACCCAATGGCATTACAACGCCTAAAAGAGGCTGCTGAAAAAGCAAAAATAGAACTTTCAAGCGCGACGTCTACCGAAATCAATCTGCCCTATATTATGCCGGTAAATGGAATACCCAAACACTTGGTGAAAACATTGACCCGCGCTAAATTCGAGCAGTTAATCGATGACTTGCTACAGAAATGTATACTGCCCTGCCAAACGTCGATGAAAGATGCCGGACTTACCAACTCGGAGATTGACGAAGTGATTTTAGTGGGTGGTTCTACCCGTATACCCGCCGTACAGCAATTAGTGGAAAAACTTTTCGGTAAAGCCCCGCACAAAGGGGTAAACCCGGACGAAGTTGTTGCTGTCGGAGCCGCAATACAAGGAGCCGTACTGACAGGTGAAGTGAAAGATGTTTTGTTGTTGGATGTAACTCCTCTGTCTTTGGGTATCGAAACATTAGGGGGTGTAATGACCAAACTGATCGACGCCAACACGACGATTCCTACAAAGAAAAGCGAAGTCTTCTCTACAGCGGCCGACAACCAACCTTCGGTGCAAATCAATGTATTGCAAGGGGAACGTTCGCTGGCACGCGATAACAAACAAATCGGAGTGTTCAATCTCGATGGCATTCCGCCTTCTCCTCGGGGCATTCCTCAGATCGAAGTGACTTTCGATATCGATGCCAATGGTATCCTCAATGTGTCGGCTAAAGACAAAGCGACCGGCAAAGAACAAAAGATCCGTATCGAAGCCTCTTCCGGTTTAAGTGACGACGAAATCAAACGGATGAAAGAAGAGGCAGCCGCGAATGCCGAAGCCGATAAGAGAGAAAAAGATCGTATCGACAAGTTGAATCAGGCGGACTCGACCATCTTCCAAACGGAAAAACAACTCTCCGAGTTGGGAGACAAGATACCTGCCGATAAAAAGGCACCTATCGAAGCAGCGTTGAATAAACTGAAAGAAGCGCATAAAGCGCAAGATGTAGCGGCTATCGATGGAGCTATTGCAGAACTGAACACCGCATTTCAGGCAGCTTCGCAGGATATGTATAATGCCTCCAACCAACAACAGGGGCCACAAAATCCGAATGAAGGTCCGAATACCACCGGTTCTTCCCAGAATGGTGGAACCCAATCCGGCGACAATGTAACCGATGTGGATTTTGAGGAAGTGAAATAAAGAAACTATCACACAGAATAATAGATAATTATAAAATCGTGGTAAGACGTTGTTTTACCGCGATTTTTTTATCATTACAAAAATGTTCCTTACATTTGCTTGTCCATTAAAATGAACAAGTATTATTTTTTATTGAAAGGAGATTTACAATGAATCCAATTACGAAACTCCATACGATGGCATTTTTTTAACGCTATCGACACTTCTCTTTTTATTGATTATCTTTGCATCCTAAAACAGAAACAGACCGAATGGCGAGAAAGAAAAAACAACTTCCTTTATTGGAATCGGTAATGATAAGCGATGTGGCTGCCGAAGGAAAAGCGATTGCGAAAATCGACGGGCTGACCGTTTTTATTCCCTATGCAATCCCCGGCGATGTGGTCGACATACAGCTTACCCGTAAAAAAAGCAGTTATGCCGAAGGGCGGGTTGTACGTTTCGAATCTTATTCGGACACACGCACCGATGCTTTTTGTGACCATTTCGGTATTTGTGGGGGATGTAAATGGCAAATACTGCCTTATGACGAACAGCTTCGATATAAGCAGAAACAGGTTGTCGATAATCTTACCCGCATCGGTAAAGTGGAATTACCCGAAATATCGTCCATTCTACCTGCTCCCGATACAACTTTTTACCGCAACAAACTGGAATTTACGTTTTCCAATAAGCGATGGCTTACTGAAAAGGAGATAAATACCGACAAAGATTTGTCTGACATGAACGCCTTGGGATTTCATATTCCGGGAATGTTCGATAAGGTGTTGGATATCCATAAATGCTGGTTGCAGGATGACATTTCAAACCGTATCCGAAATGCTGTCCGTGCATTTTGCCTCAACAACCGGTATCCGTTTTTTGACCTCCGGAATCAAGAAGGATTGATGCGTACGCTGATTATTCGCACGACTTCCACCGGAGAGGTCATGGTTATCGTCGTTTTTTTCAAAGAAGATGAAGAAAAAAGAACCCGATTGATGAACTTTCTGGCTTCCGAATTTCCTGAAATAACTTCGTTGCTTTACATCGTCAATGAAAAAGCCAACGACACGATTACGGATCAAGAGGTTATTACATGGAAAGGAAACGACTTCATCTATGAGGAAATGGAAGGTCTGAAATTCAAAATCGGCCCAAAATCATTTTTTCAGACCAATAGTAAACAAGCCTACCGATTGTATAAAGTCGTACGGGACTTCGCGTCTCTTTCCGGCAAAGAATTGGTTTATGACCTATATACAGGTACCGGAACGATTGCAAATTTTATAGCACGACAAGCAAAAAAAGTCATTGGTATAGAATATGTGGAAGAAGCGATTGAGGATGCCATGGATAATTCGCACCGTAACAGGATCGAGAATACGTTGTTTTTTGCAGGGGATATGAAGGATATCCTCACCGAAAGTTTTATCGAAGAGCATGGACGGCCGGATATCCTTATTACGGACCCGCCCCGTGCCGGAATGCACGATAACGTGATTCAAACAATTTTATCGGCTCAGCCCGAACGGATCGTATACGTCAGCTGCAATCCGGCCACACAAGCCCGCGATCTCAGCTTACTCGATAGTCTTTATCGAGTAGCTCGGGTACAACCGGTAGATATGTTTCCACATACTCATCATGTTGAAAATGTAGTCCTCTTGCAAAAGAAATAGGAAGCACCCATTGTATATTCAGGTCATCGCGTTTCCGTATAGTCGACATCTGTGACGGCATTACGTACTTTATCGTCTTTTCCCAATCCTATAAAATCAAAGAGAATGCAGAAGATCGTAAAGGAAGGAACGACATCTGTTCCCGGCAAAAGTTCTTCGATAAATGTAATAAGAGAGGTGTATTTTCCCCGCTTATTCCCAAACATCTTATAACTGATAGAAGCTGCTATAGGGGCCCAAACAGCATCTAAGAACGCCCCTATACCCGGTATCGCCAGCGTACTCATGCCGATCGCATCTAATGCGATACATTTCAAAAGTTTTTTGTACTTATTATCCATTGCAATTTTTATTATATTCCCAATATTCTAAAAACAGGGCGTCTATCTATAAAACCATTCATCAGGCAAGCTCTTTTATTCTTAGCAAACCATACAATTCCAGTATCGTATTAAATGGCAGATAATAAAACGTCGTCAGACATAAAAATGTTTATTCATTATTTTTAATTAACCGCCCTCTTCTTTCAACTAAAGCGAAAATAAGAACTTCAATTTGATAGTAAGACTTTTAACTTGCGACAAAGAAATAAATAGAATATCCGTAAAATAATAAATAAATTAATTGTTATCTTTGTAACTCGGTTTCAAATAAAAACAGATTGTTTTAAAAATAAAGTAACAGAAACCGATTATCTTAATTTTGAAAATGGACCTGTTAAGAGAAAAAACAATGCGATACGATGCCCCTCAACGCGCTAAGGCGGCAGGCATCTATCCTTATTTTCGAGCTATAGAAAGTGATCAGGATACAGAGGTTATTATTAATGGAAAGAAAGTCCTGATGTTTGGTTCGAATGCCTATTTGGGATTAACCAACCATCCGAAAGTAATAGAAGCTTCCATAGCGGCCACCAAAAAGTATGGTACGGGAATGGCTGGCTCACGTTTTCTGAATGGAACTTTAGACATTCATCTTGAACTTGAACGTAAATTGGCCAACTTTATGGACAAGGAGGAAGCGATTGTGTTTCCTACCGGATTCATGGTTAATGAAGGAGTCCTCGGATGCCTTACTGGACGTGACGACTATATTCTTTGGGACGAAAGAGATCATGCTTCCATTATAGAAGGGCTAAGAACTTCGTTTTCGACCAAGTATAAGTTTCGTCATAATGATATGGCTTCTTTGGAAAAGCAGCTGCAGAGATGCAACAGCCATAAAGTAAAGCTTATTGTGGTGGATGGCGTTTTCAGTATGGAAGGCGATTTAGCGAATCTTCCGGAAATCATGAAATTGGCTAAAAAATACAATGCCAATATCATGGTCGACGAAGCCCATAGCCTGGGCGTATTGGGAAGAAAATATAACGGAAAAGGAGTGTGTGACCATTTTGGCTTATTAAACGACGTGGATTTGGTGATGGGCACTTTCAGCAAATCGCTGGCCTCCATCGGCGGATTTGTGGCCGGAGACTATCCCGTAATCAATTATTTGAGGCACAATGCCCGAACCAATATTTTCAGTGCCAGTATCACTCCCGGCGCTACTGCCGCCGCATCCGCCGCACTGGACATTCTGAAAGCCGAACCGGAAAGGGTGAAGCATTTATGGGAATTAACACATTATACGATAAAAAGATTCAAGGATTTGGGTTTTGAATTAGGCCCTACCGAAACCCCCATCATGCCTCTATATGTTCGGGATAATGACAAAACATTTTACATTACCAAATTAATATTCGAAGAAGGTATTTTCGTCAATCCCGTGGTATCTCCCGGCGTGGCACCCGAAGATACATTGATACGATTCGCCTTGATGGCTACTCATTCGATTGAGCAAGTCGATTATGCTATTGAACGAATCTACAAAATATTTAAAAAGGTCGGCATCTTATAAGCTGCGACAATAATTTATACCCGCCTCCGGTAGGACAATCGTCCCATCCGGAGGTTTTTTACGTGCGTACCGAATGCCTTCGACTGTCAAGAAATGGATATCATAAAAATTAACACGCATTTATGACCGGAATTCACAAAAAACGAGTACATTTGCACGCAATAAAAATAGAAAGGTATACTTATGTCATTTATTGCAAACAAAATTGTTACAGAAGGTCTTACTTTTGATGATCTTTTGTTAGTTCCCGCATATTCTCAGGTTCTCCCTAGAAATGTTGATCTTACCACACGATTCTCCCGTAATATATCGTTAAATATCCCGATGGTTTCTGCCGCTATGGATACGGTGACCGAAACAACAATGGCTATTGCTATCGCACGGGAAGGTGGCATCGGAGTTATTCACAAAAACATGAGCATTGAAGCCCAGGCAAAACAAGTCAGGGCTGTGAAAAGAGCCGAAAACGGGATGATTATTAATCCGATTAGTATCACTGCTGAGAAAACGGTTGCCGATGCATTACACATGATGAGTGAATTCAAAATTGGCGGTATTCCTGTAGTGGATGACCAGAATCGTTTAGTAGGAATCGTCACCAATCGTGATTTGCGTTTCGAAAAATCGATGAATAAACACATTGAAGAAGTAATGACCAAAGAAAATCTGGTCTCAACACGCCAATCGACCGATCTGGAGGCAGCCGCTGAAATTCTCCAACAGCATAAAATAGAGAAACTCCCTGTTGTCGATACAGAAAACAAATTAATAGGGCTTATTACTTATAAAGATATTACGAAAGCAAAGGATAAACCGTTTGCTTGTAAAGATGATCAAGGGCGATTAAGGGTAGCGGCCGGTATAGGAGTAACCTCCGATTCCATAGAGCGTGCACAAGCTCTTATTGAAGCCGGTGTAGATGCAATTGTCATCGATACGGCGCATGGTCATTCTAAAGGAGTCGGGGACATGCTCAAACTGATTAAGAAAACATTTCCCCACATTGATATTGTCGTAGGAAATATCGCTACCGGAGAAGGAGCAAAATACTTGGTAGAAGCGGGAGCTGATGCCGTAAAAGTAGGAATCGGGCCAGGCTCGATTTGCACAACTCGGGTTATTGCAGGGGTAGGAATGCCACAGATCTCGGCTATTTACGATGTGGCAGAAGCTTTGAAAGGTACCGGCGTTCCTATTATCGCCGATGGAGGACTTCGCTATTCAGGCGATATTGTAAAAGCTCTTGCTGCGGGCGGCACATCCGTGATGATGGGCTCTCTATTAGCAGGGACTGAAGAATCACCGGGAGAGACAATTATTTTTAACGGTCGTAAGTTTAAAACTTACCGGGGTATGGGATCGCTTTCAGCTATGCAGCAAGGTTCCAGCGACCGCTATTTCCAAGATGTAGAAGACGACATCAAAAAACTTGTACCCGAGGGTATCGAGGCCCGTGTACCATTTAAAGGAACTTTACAAGAAGTGATTTATCAAATGGTAGGTGGACTTAGAGCGGGAATGGGATATTGCGGAGCAGAAAACATAGAGAAACTTCACGATGCAAAATTTACAAAAATTACAGCCGCAGGATATGCAGAAAGTCATCCACATGGTGTAATGATCACACGAGAAGCCCCTAATTACAGCCGGGAAAATGAATAAATTTTCTGATCAACCCATTGTAGGAAAAGCAGCGCATGGGGATGTTATTACATTGGTCAGCA
>ENA-UOOR01000170-UOOR01000170.1-fermentation-metagenome-genome-assembly--contig:-NODE-170-length-96413-cov-7.810654_pt1 | contig 96413 bp, 98 predicted proteins | sample MGYA00245780_ERZ724029 | MGnify/ENA primary metagenome ERZ724029 (study PRJEB28704, sample SAMN03018315) | fermentation metagenome | biome: anthropogenic terrestrial biome; feature: soil; material...
AGAGCCAGGGGACTTCAGCTGGAAGGAAACCAGGTAAATGCCGAAAGACTGCTGCGCATCCGCGGCCGGATTCAGGCGATGTTCCCCCGGCAAGAATAAAGAAAACGAAGATGAGTGATTTGCCTACTGTAGGAGAGATTTACCAGTTTATCAATGGTTTTGCACCGTTTGATACGGCGATGGATTTTGACAACTGCGGCCTGCTTGCCGGCAGCGAAAAAACGGAAGTGAAAACCGTCCTGCTGGCGTTGGATATTACGCCGGATGTTGTTTACGAAGCCGCAACCTATTCTGCACAGTTGATCGTCAGCCACCATCCGGTAATTTTCAATCCCCTCCGCGCACTTCGGGAGGGGACGGCACCGTATTTGCTGGCGAGGTATGATATTGCGGCCGTCTGTGCTCATACCAACCTTGATCTTTCACCAAAGGGGGTTAACGCTTCTCTCGCTGCGAGACTTGGCTTGAAAAATGTCCGGATGATGAAAGAATATCAACATTCCGGCCTTGCGGAAGCCCTTGCGGGAGAAACGGAACGGGAATATGAACCGAAAGAATTTGCGGAATCCGTTAAAAGCCTTCTTGGCTGTGACGGCCTGTTTTATACCGACGGCAAGCGGAAAATCACACTGGCGGGGCTTTGCAGCGGAGCCGGCTCGGATTGCCTGTACAGCGCGGCCCGGTACGGTTGTCAGGCTTTTGTAACGGGAGAAGCAAAACATCACCAGCTGATTGATGCTGAAAATTTGGGGGTTACTATGGTTGTAGCCGGCCATTATTATACCGAAAATGTCGTTATTCAGCCGCTGATGGAACGGTTGCAGGCAAAGTTTCCGTCGGTTGGGTTCATTCGTTCCCGGGTTTCGCACTGTCCGGCAAAGTATTTATAGTTTTAAAGGGGAAATTCAAATGGCTCTTGACGGAGCTTTCTTAAGGCACTTAAAACGTGAAATTGAAGAGAATGCCATTGGCGCCCGAATTGACAAGATCTATCAGCCTTGCCGGGATGAGCTGGTTCTATCGCTCCGTGCCCGGTCAGGAGTCTGGAAACTTCTCCTGTCGGCGCGCGCTGGCAGCGCGCGTGTCCATTTTACAAAATTTGTTCCAGAAAACCCGAAAGAACCTCCTATGCTGTGTATGCTGCTGCGCAAAAGGTTAACAGGTGCTCGGCTCGTTTCGGTTCGCCAGCCAGAGCTGGAACGCCTGCTTTGCCTGGATTTCAGTACGGTTAATGAATTGGGGGACCGGATTCAGCTGACACTGGCCGTCGAAGTGATGGGCCGATACAGCAATATTATCCTGGTGGATGAAAAAGGGAAAATCCTTGATGCCATGAAACGGGTTGATGCGGGCATGTCATCCGAACGGCTGGTGCTTCCGGGTCTGGATTACCGTTTTCCGCCGCCGCAGGATAAACTATGTCTTCTGAATGTCAGCCGGGAAGAAGCGGCTGCAAGGGTATGCGGGCTTCCAGCTGGAATGAGTCTGGCTAAGGCGCTTCTTTCTTCGCTTCAAGGGCTTTCCCCGATTGTCTGCCGGGAACTGCAGTGTATTACAGGCCGCGGCAGGGATTTAAAAGTTGGTGATATGACGCCGGAACTGCGGGAGCGTTTAACGTTTTTTCTCGGCAGATTGTCCGATATCATCCGGGACACATCCGGCAGACCGTATATGGCTGTCGGTCTTTCCAAGAAACCGATCGACTTTTCTTTTATTCCAATTGAACAGTATGGGACGTCGGCTATTGTCCGGGAAAAAGAAAGCTTTTCAGAACTTTTGGATGCTTTTTATGCGGAGCGTGACCGGATGGAACGAATGCGTTCGCGGTCACAGGATCTCCTCCGCACTCTGACGAATGCTTCCGAACGGCTGAGCCGGAAGATTAACGTGCAGCGCGGGGAACTGGAGCGCTGCTCCAAGCGGGACGAGTGGCGTGTCTGCGGGGATCTTCTCAGTGCGAACCTCTATCGCCTCAAAAAGGGACAGAATTCTGCCGAACTGCCTAATTTCTATGAAAAATCAGAGCCGTTGGTTCGGATTCCGCTGGATCCGTCGCTTACGCCGTCCCAGAATGCTCAAAAATATTATAAAAAGTACCGAAAAGCTAAAACGGCGGAAGAAGTTCTTACCGTTCAAATCGGTCTGGCACAAAAGGAACTGGATTATCTTGATACCGTCTTTGAAGAACTCAGCCGTGCAGGAAGCGAAAGCGACCTTTCGGAAATCCGGTTTGAACTTACGGAGCAGGGGTATTTCCGTGCCCGGAAAGGGGCGAAGAGGCGAGAGCTTTCCCATGGGCCGATGCATTTTCGCTCCAGCGATGGCTTTGCCATTTATGTGGGACGGAATAATCGGGAGAATGATATCTTAACGTTGAAAAGGGCGAAAAAGAATGATCTTTGGTTCCACACCAAAAATATTCCGGGCTCCCATGTGATTCTGTCGCTGGACGGCCGCCCAGCCAGCCGTACGGCCGTAAAAGAAGCTGCAATGCTCGCCGCCTGCTACAGCCGCGGCCGGGATTCTTCCAACGTTGCGGTGGATTATACCGAGGCCCGCCACGTTACCAAACCGCAGGGCGCGCGCCCTGGTATGGTTATTTATGTAAAAAACCGTACGGTGTTCGTCGCTCCGGACCGTCAGGCGGCTGAACAGCTGCGGATTTCGAAATAATCTGGAAGACCGGTTCATTTTATGGTATAATAAAACGTAATTTTGGAAATTGAATGGTTCCAGTTCGGGGGTTGGAGAATGACTGCAGAGCGTCTCAGCGTGAAAAACAGTTTTAGAAATACCATATTGTTTGGCATTACGGCGGTTCTTATGCTTTCGGCAAATTTTTTCATGGTGATGGGCGGCTATTTCTACGAAACGGCAGCCGATATGATGCTGGCAGCCAATATTGCCCTGAATATTGCCATCTTGTGGGATTTGTTTTTAGATATCCGGCGGAATTTTCCTATGCTGATTTTTGTCGGTTCCTTTGACCTTCTGCTCATGGGGAGAGTTTATATTGCTTTTTTCAGAAATTATTCCCAGATTTTATATTATGTGGAAGCTGAAAGCTACGAAAACCTGTTCTGCGCTTTGCAGATCGTAACAGTTTCTCTTCTGTGTGTTTATGCTGCCTATAAGCTTTCCGCTCCGCTGTTTGCGAAAAAGGAAAACAAGCTTCGCAAGGAAGGCCGGGGTGCAGTGCGCAAAACAGCCTTAACGCCAGTTATCCGTCAGCTCAGTGAAGCCGTTTTGCTGATCAGTTCCATCGCTTTCTTTTTAATCCTGTTCCAATCGATTCTCAACGTCCGCCGGTATGGGTATCTCGGTTCTTTCACCGTGCAGGCGGATTCCAATATTCCTTCCGCCATCAGCCGGCTGTCCATGTTTTTTGTGCCCTCATTTGCTGTTTTTCTGGCCACTCTTCCGAGCAGACGTCAAATGAAACTTCCGTTCGCCGTTTACGGTGTCTATATGCTGGCATCTCTTTTTACTGGCCGCAGAAATGTTTTTGTCTGCGAAGCTCTGATGCTTTTAATTTATTGTGTGTTGCGGGACAACCTGCGCCGCAAAGATAAACGCATTTTCAAAAAAGGAAAGATCTTCTGGGCAATTGTGGCTGTTGTGATTCTGATGTATCTTTTGCAGTTGATTGCGGAATACCGGGCGAATACCCAATCGCCCTCGAAGGGCTTTTTTTACCTGATCATGAATTTTGTCTATTCGCAGGGGGCAAGTTTCCGTGTGGTGATCCAGACGGTAAATCACTGGGATCTGTTTGACCATACCACTTCTTACCGGTATTTATTTTACCCATTTGAACTTTATGCCCATAACAATCTGGTGATACGCACCATATTTGGATTTTCTCCCATTACCGAAATACAAACAGCCAATTTCGGCCAGACGACTTTCAATTTTGCCCATGCCCTGACTTATTTAGTTGATCCGGACCGCTATCTTTCGGGCGGAGGATTCGGCACGTCGTTTGTAGCGGAAGCCTACGTTGCGTTTGGAATGGGAGGGACGGCAGTTGTCAGTGCGCTGGTTGGGGTGATTCTCCGTTTTTTCTCTTCTATGCTGACAAGAAACTGGGTTGTCATTGCATGCAGTCTGCTTGCCGTTAAGGACATTGTCTATATGCCGCGCAGTTTTGCCTTTTCCTGGGTAACCGATGTTTTCAGCATTACTTATCTCTGCTTTTTCGTTGGAATTTATCTCATTGCCCTTTTGCTTGTCTGGTTTGGCGCGCATATCCGCAGGGCAAAAGGTCCCTGCAATTACACTGTCCCGGAGGAAGAATTGTGAAAGCGCTGTTGATTCTTACTACATCGTTTCCGTTTGACACGGGCGAAGAATTTCTGGCTTCTGAATTGCAGCAGGCATCCGGATTTGACCGGATTTTTATCTTTCCCTGCGGACTGAAACCGAATTCGCGGCAGACACGGCCGCTGCCGGCAGGGGTGGAATGCCTTCCCGCTGTAAAGAAAAAGAAAGGCCGCGCGGCCTATTTCCGGCTTTTCTTTTCCCCCGGCGTCATACCGGAAGTTTTCAGAATTTTGAAAACCCACCGCTGCTGTGCGGGGCGAGTTCACGAACTCCTTTATTTTTTAAAAAATGCGGAAGAAATTGAGGGCGGCCTGGAGCAGATTCGTCTTTTCCAAGCCGGTGACCGAGTGGTCCTGTACAGTTATTGGTTCTACAGTGCCGCCGTGGCTGCTGCCCGGTATGCCCGTGTCCTTCGGAAACAGGGTGTGCATGCTGCCTTGATTTCACGGGCGCATGGATTCGATATTCACAATGAACGGGCAAAATACGGCTACCTTCCCATGCGTTCATTCCTGTTTCAGCATGTTGACCGGATTTTTCCCTGCTCGGAGGATGGTGCGGAAGTTCTGCGCAGTAAATTTCCGCGGCAGGCTTCCAAAGTCCAAACGGCATATCTCGGTACAAGGGACTGCGGAACCGGTACAGCGTCGCGGGAACCGTTTCATCTGGTTTCCTGTTCCTACATGGTTCCGGTCAAACGTATCCATTTGATTGCAGAAGCCTTGCGCCGGGCGGATTTCCCGGTTGTCTGGACCCATATCGGTTCCGGCCCGTTGGAAAATGAAATTCATGCGCTGGCCAGGCAGTTTCCGGCTAACGTGAAGGCGGAGTTTCCCGGAATGCTGAAAAATGAGGCTATTCTGAAATATTATCAAACCTGCCCGGTCTCTGCTTTTGTTAATGTCAGTTCCAGCGAGGGGATTCCCGTTTCCATTATGGAAGCGTGTTCGTTTGGCTTTCCCGTCATTGCCACAAAAGTAGGCGGCACACCGGAAATTGTTTTGGACGGCGTAAACGGCTTTTTGCTTCCGTCCGACTTTACGCCGCAGATGTTTCTGGACTGCCTGAACCGTATCCGCTTTATGAGCCGTGTGGATTATGCGGCACTCTGCACGGGGTCCCGGAAAATCTGGCAGGAAAAATTCAGCGCGTTAAAAAATTACAGCGAATTCTATTCCAAAATCAGTAGGAGCGGATCATGAAATTTCTCTATGTAAGTTCTGTTAGCAGCAGCCGCCAATATTCCGGAATTCTAAAAAAAATTGCCGGGCAAACGGAGGCTGTCGGCCGGCTTGGCTGGAAAGCGCATTACGTATATCTGGACGGTGACAGTGTCATCCTGCACACCGGAACGGGCGATTCACAGCGCAGAGATTTTGCGCATGGCCTGCGCTGGAGAAAGCGCCAGGAAGCCGTCACGCAGGCAGTCTGTGCTATTTTGTCAGAAAACGGATATGATGCCGTGTATATTAAAGGATTTCTTGCAACTCCGTATGGGCTGGAGATTGCCTCTTGCGCAAAACATGCCAACCCTGCCTGCCGGGTGATTTACGAAGTAGCCACCTATCCCTATTGGGGCGAATACCGCCGGTATTTTCGGGACGATTGGAAGAACCATGATTTTCAGTCGTTTGCGGGCCATGTGCTGGAAGTGTTGCAGCATTTCTCGGCGGCTCCGCGCATGAAGGGCAGAACGGATGCGGTTGTGGTTTTTGGGCAGCCGATCAAACGCCTGTGGGGGATTCCCGCGGTGACTGTCGACAACGGGATCACAGTGGACCGCATCGGGATGCGGCAGAACGGTATGCCTGCCCCGGGTTCGGCCATTCATCTTCTGGGTGTTGCCGGTACGTCCGTGGCACATGGCTATTCGAGGATCCTTGAGGGAATGGCCCAGTACCGGAATGGGCGGCCTTCCGGAAGTCCAGATATTTTTTTTGATATCGTGGGAGGAAATGAGACGATCCGCGCCCTGAAAGCGCAGGCCGACGAACTGGGGCTTGCCAAAGAGATCCATTTTCTCGGTTACCGCAGTTCGGAGGAACTTGCCAAGCTGTACGGCGTTTGTGATGCGGCTGTTTCTTCCCTTGGCGCCTACCGCTTAGGTCTGAAATATCTGTGTCCGCTCAAATCCCGTGAATATTGTGCCGCCGGGATTCCATTCCTTTATGCTTATGAGGACACCTTACCGGCCGATGCTCCGTTTGCCCTGAAACTTCCCAACGATCCTTCTCCGGTCAAGATGGAAACTGTGGCCCGCTTTGTGGAAAACTGCCGCAAAAATCCTCAGATCGCATTGCAGGAGCGAAAATATGCAGAGGAACATTATGACTGGAAAATCATTATGAAACGTGTGCTTGCTTTTGCGGGCGCTGCTGTAGACGAAAATCATTAGGAGGCTTTCCAATGGAACTTTTTGTAAGCTTTTCAGAGTTCATGCACTTCTTTAAGAAAACCCGGGTCAAATTTTTGCTGGTGGTATTGCTGTTTGGGGTTCTGTGCGGCTTGCTGCCGCTGAAGCTGCACCAGCTTTCTTATTCCGGTCATACCACTATTGCCGTGTCTTGTGAAGTCCCTGATAATGCGGATACAGATTATCGCCTGCAATACACCAATATTCTTTATTCCCGTGTACAGACGGTGGTGGCGATGGCAAACGCCAACAGCCTGCTTGAAAAAACAGCGGAAAAAGTCGGCGTAGATTCTGACGATATCAGTAAAATAACAGCGGAACAGCTGAATTCTTCTCCTTTAGTGAAAATTACGGTAAATACGCCGGATGCGGACAACGCAGCCGTTCTGTCAGATACAGCCGCCCAGATTCTTGCAGATCAACTGGTAGAGAAATTTCCTTCTCCTAAACTGACGGTAACCATCACCGATAAATCCATTCCCGCTAAGAATAAATCCAAAAAAGCCGCCGTGGTCAAAGCGGCCATTCTTGGGCTGATTCTCGGCTTTATTCTGTATGTCTGCTATGGTCTTATCGTTGTTCTTACCGACCGGACGGTGAGGAACGGCCGCTTTGCCGAGGAATCACTTCATACAACAATGCTTGCTGAGATACCCCATGCCGCAAGGGAACCGTTCCGGTCAAATGCTTTCCGCAGGATGCGCGCCGCTGCTCTCCATCAGGCGGGGGAGGCCAAGAGCTTCCTTGTCACCGGAGTCTGTGAAAGTGACCGGGCCGCGTCAGCTTCGGCCGGGTTTGCCGTTGCGCTGGCACAGGCAGGCAAGAAAGTCCTGGCGGTGGATGCCAACCTGCGCTCGCCAAAACTTTCGCAGATTTTTGGCGTTTCGGCTAAAAATACTTTTTTGGATGTGCTAAGCGGTTCCTGCCCGCTGCCGCAGGCGGCCGTGGATATTTCCCAGCAGCCGGGTCTGAGCCTGCTGGCTGGGAAAGCGGTTGAAAACAGGAATCCGGCCGACCTTTTTGCAGGGCCTGAATTTGGGAAATTCCTGGCGGAAGCACAGTCTTCCTATGACTATATTGTCGTTTTCGCGCCTTCGGAGATGAGGTTCCCGGATGCTGAAAATATGGCATCGGTTCTTCAGGCGGTTATTGTTTCCGCACGGTATGGAGCAACGCCTTTTGATCAGATGCGCGAAACTTTTCACAGCATGAAATCTGCCGGCGGAAAAGTGATCGGCTTTGTCATGACGGATGCCTAAGCCCTCCCAGTGAATATTTGCCGGAATTCCGTTCATACTAAATTCCGGTGATGTACAATGGCAATTTCCTTTATCCGCACTCTGCTGCTGTACATAGTGGTCGTGGCAGCAGTAAGATTGATGGGCAAACGTCAAATCAGCGAATTGCAGACCAGCGAACTGGTCGTTACTCTTTTGATTTCCAACCTTGCCGCCGTTCCGATGCAGGATACCGGCATGCCGCTTATCAGCGGGCTGATCCCCATTGCGGTTTTGATTATGTGCGAGATTACGGCGTCCGGTCTGATGCTGAAAAGCGCTGGATTCCGCAAAATGATCTGCGGCAGGCCCATTATTGTTATTTATGACGGACAGGTTCAGCAGGGCGAGATGCGCCGTCTGCGTATGACGACAGAAGATCTGATGGAGCAGCTCCGCCAGAAGGACGTTTTCAGTATTCAAGATGTTGCTTATGCCATTGTGGAAACCAACGGCAAAATGAGCGTGATTAAAAAGCCCGGCAAAGAACAGCCAACGGCCGGTATGCTCGGCGTTGCCCTTCCGGATAAAGGCTTGGAGACCGTTATCGTCAGTGACGGTGTCGTCTCCGATTTTTCATTGATGCTTTGCAAGCAGAACAGATCATGGCTGGAAGGCGTATTGGACGGCCAAAATATCCTTCTTTCGGACGTATTTTTGATGACGGCCGATGCTGCCGGAGATTTTTTTATCGTCAAAAAGGAGGATGCTTCATGAAACGTCTTTGGGCGGCCTTGGTTTTGTTTGTCCTTGTTATGGCCGTGTGTGTGTTGGGCATTTTCCATACGGAGCGGGTTACGGCTCAGATGGTCCAGAACGTTACTGCGGCCAAAGAAGCCCAGGAGCGCGGCGACGGGAAAGCGGCGCTTCAGCTGAGCCGTGAAGCTGTGCAAAACTGGCGTGCGGATCATCCGGTGCTTTGCATGTATATGGTCCATTCAAGGCTGGAAAACATTGACCAGACTCTGTCTGCTCTGCCGGAACTTTGTCGGAACGGCGCAAAAGACGCGTTTCTGTCGGAATGCGATAAAGGGTTGGCGCAGCTTTCGTATCTGACGGAGCTTGAAATACCAAACCTCGAGAATATCCTCTGAAAACTGAAAGACCGGCCTGCTGTTTGCCTTGCCGGTCATCTGCTTAAAGCCCTTTGGATTCTGAAAATCCATAGGGCTTTCCTTGTACGGGGGGATATGATATAATCGCTGTAGGAAAAGCTGCTTCCAGCCGGAAACTGTCCGGCTGTTTTGGCACGGAATTTTCTGCCGGCGGAAGGCAGGTCTATTCCGGCAGAGTGAGCTGTCCGGCGCTTTCCGCAAGAAAGGATGTTACAAAATGTCGAATAAAAAAATAATTTTGACGGCTGACCGGCCTACGGGTAGGCTGCACGTCGGCCATTATGTCGGATCACTGAAAAGGCGGGTGGAATTGCAGAACTCCGGACAGTACGATCAAACTTTTATCATGATTGCCGACGCACAGGCCCTGACGGATAATATCGACAATCCGGAAAAAGTGCGGCAGAATGTGATTGAAGTTGCGCTGGATTATCTTGCCTGCGGCCTGGATCCTGCAAAGTCAACGCTGTTTATCCAGTCTCAGGTTTCTGAGCTGACCGAACTGACGTTCTACTATATGGATCTGGTGACGGTTGCCCGCTTGCAAAGGAACCCGACTGTAAAGTCAGAAATCAAGATGCGCAACTTTGAAGCCAGCATCCCGGTTGGTTTCTTTACCTATCCCATCAGCCAAGCGGCGGATATTACTGCCTTTAAGGCCACAACTGTGCCAGTGGGGGAGGATCAGCTTCCCATGATTGAACAGACGAGGGAAATTGTGCGGAAGTTCAACAGTGTATATGCGGAAGTCCTGGTTGAACCGGAGGCTTTGCTTCCGGAGAGCACGGCCTGTATGCGCCTGCCCGGGATTGACGGAAAAGCCAAAATGAGCAAGTCGCTTGGCAACTGCATTTATCTCGCAGATTCTCCGGATGAAGTCAAGAAGAAAATTATGAGCATGTACACGGATCCGAAGCATATTCAGGTCAGCGATCCGGGCCATTTGGAAGGGAATACGGTGTTTACGTACCTGGATGCATTCTGCCGGCCGGAACATTTTCAGCGGTATCTTCCGGAATTTGGCAGCCTTGATGATCTGAAAGATCATTATCAGCACGGCGGCGTTGGAGACATCAAGGTTAAAAAATTTCTAAACAGCATTTTACAGGAAATTCTGGAACCCATCCGCAAACGCAGAACAGCCTATGAAAAAGATATTCCAGAGATTTATCGGATGCTGAAAAAAGGCAGCGATCATGCAAGAGAAACGGCAGCGCAGACCTTGTCGGAAGTCAAGCGGGCCATGAAGATCAATTATTTTGAAGATGCCGACCTCATCCGGGGACAGGCGCAAAAATACCAGGGAAAATAAACGTCCTACGGTTTTCGCGCAAGGTAAAGGTCAATGGTATCCAAAACCGTCAGCCGGTTTCCGTGTCTTTCAATTGCTTTTCTGATTTCAGTTTCCAGTTTCTGTTTCCTTTCCGGATTGGTGTTCCGGTGGTCCGAATATGTATTCAGCAGATGAATATAGTTTTCAGCGCTGAATATTCTGGCCGCATGGTAGCTTTTAAATTTCAGATCGGTGAATCCATAGGAAAGGATGGTTTCCCGGATTTTCCGGCGATGTTCGGCTTCGTCTTCCGTTGGCTTTTTGCTGCCCGGGCGGTATTTTGCATAGGCTGCCTGAATCTCCTGAAACAGTTCTTCCCCTGGCTGGCCGGGGCATGGCCGGTTCCGCCAGAGAGCAAGGATTCCGCCGCTCCTCAAAAGGCGGAAGACCTTTGGAAAACCAATTTTTTCCGGAATCCAGTGGAAGGCAGTGGCCGAGTAAATCAAATCGAAACAGCCGTCCGTTCCGCTAAAGTCTTCAAAAGGACAGTTTTGAACGGATAAATTCGGAAAATCATGGAACTTTTTTCGAGAATGGGCGGTCAGATTCGGGCCGATTTCCACCGCGGTGACCTCGCAGCCGGCTTTCAGGAACGGCTCAGTTGCCTGCCCGGTGCCGATCCCAATTTCAAGAGCCTGCGTCCCCGGTTTCAGTTCTGCATACCGGCCAATGTCCTCATAGACTTCTTTGGGATACCGCGGACGCCACCGGTCGTAGTTCTCAGCGTCATCATCAAACGACAGCCGTTTTGTCAGGCTGCCCGGTTCGTTTTCGTTTCTGAGCGGATAATTACCGGAGCTGTTCCGGATGGATCCCGCAATTTGCTCTGCTGCCTGCCGCGCGGAGATCTTCGACACGTCGATCTTTACCGTGCCCATTTTTTTGTAGAGCGGCAGCCTTTGCAGACTTCGTTCCAAAACGTCGGGCGTGCGGATATGGTTATCCACATCCTTCCCGATTCTGCCGGTCAGCGCCTGCTTGGAAATTGTCAGGGTAAACACGTAAAACTCAAATTCACAGTCCGCCAGTTTTGCCAGCAGGCTGCAAATAATGCTTTCATACTGCATGACCCAGCAGAAAATGACGTTTTCGTATTCGGAACAGGTGAGAAAATTGTGGAGCAGATGGACAATGTTGTCCTGCACCATTTGCTTAGTTTCGTCGGTCACCATAAACGGATTCATCATCCAGCACCAGTCGCCGTCCAGAAAAACGCTGTGATTCAGCATTTTCAGAAGTTCGCTGGCCGTGGCCGTCTTTCCTGAGCCCATGGTTCCATTAATAAAAATCAGTTTTTTCATAAAAAGCCTCCAAGTGTCATGGCGAAGTGAGTGTGAGCTTTTTCCGGGTAGTTTCGGTTTGTCCGCTGCCTATTTTACAGGATTTTTGCTGTTCCTGCAACTTCTCTGCCAGCGTATGGGCGAGCGGAAGTTTCTCGGGTTTCAGTTGCCGTGCAGAGATTTTGCCAGGGTTGCAAAACGTCTGAAAAATTGGTATAATAAAAAACAGCCCGTGATAAAACAATGATAAAAATGCAGAGTAGGTTCCTGCGCGTTAAGTGCCGCCCGGACGGGGAGTTGTCGGGAGGACGAAAAGCATAACTTGCGGTGCAGGGGCCGCATCCCGCTGCTACATATCAGAGGGGGGCCTCCTTTATGTAGCAATGCTGCAGGAAGGAGTCTTTCCTTTGAAGAAAACAATTCGCTCTATCCGTCTGTCCGTACAGAATTTCGGCAGCGTCCAAACCGTGGCTGTGTGTGGAATGCTTTTGGCGCTGAGGGTGATTCTGGGCTTTTTCACCGTCAATGTTTCCATCCTGCTGAAAATAGGATTTGCCTTTTTACCGGTAGCCGTGGCCGGGATGTTGTTCGGTCCGGTTGTCGGCGGCACGATTGGTGCCGCGGGTGATATTGTGGCCTATTTTATCCAGCCGACGGGGCCCTATTTTCCTGGCTTTACCGTATCTTCGTTTGTTGCCGGCTTTTTATACGGGATGGTCCTTTACCGCAGACGAATCTCATTTGTGCGCAGCTTTTCCGCGAAAGCGATCGTCACGGCTGCCGTCAGCCTGCTGCTGAATCCGCTGTGGCTTTCTATGCTCTATGGCAAAGCATTTTTTACGATCCTTTCGTTCCGCATTACGGCCAACCTGGTGTCGCTTCCGGTAAATGCGGTTTTGTTGTTTGCCGTCCTGAAAATCATTGAACGGTCGCGTGTCCTGCAGCCGAAAAGGAATTACTGATTTCTTTCGGCGTGCCGGACGCTGGTTTTCCGTTTTCAAGGGGGAAAAACATGCTGAAGCAGTTCCTCGAAGCGGGGAGAATTGTAGGAACCCATGGCGTGCACGGTGAACTCCGCGTAAATCCGTGGTGCGATTCCTCCGCATTTTTACGGCAGTTTCATACATTCTATCTGGGTGTAGGAAAAGTGCCCATGAAAGTTTGCTCGATGCGCATCCAAAAAAAACAGCTCCTGGTCGTTTTTCAAGGGGTTGATTCTGTCGAAAAGGCAGACACGCTCCGCAGCCGAATCCTGTATTTTAAACGGGACGATGCCAAAATTGCCAAGGGGCGGTATTTTATCGACGACCTCATGGGTTTGGAAGTATATGATGCCGATACGTTTGTCTATTACGGCGTTTTGACGGAAGTCATGCGTACAGGAGCCAATGACGTTTACCAGATCACCGCGCCGGACAAAAAGGATTACCTGATTCCGGCTGTCGAAGAAGTCATCCGGGATATTAACCTTGAAAAAGGCAAAATGCTGATTCGTCCCGTGAAAGGAATTTTTGACGATGAGGATTGATCTGCTCACTCTTTTTCCGGAAATGTGCGAGACCGTCATGGCAGAGAGCATTATCGGCCGCGCGCGCCGCAAAGGTGCCGTACAGGTCTGCTGCCACCAAATCCGGGACTATGCTTTTGACAAGCATCAGCGCGTAGATGATTCCCCGTTTGGCGGAGGAATGGGCATGCTGCTGATGGCGGAACCGATTGCTCTCTGTATGGATGACCTTACCCGCCATCTTGGGTACCGGCCTCATACGGTTTATCTGTCTCCGCAGGGAAAAGTCCTCACACAGCAGCGTGTCCGGGAACTTGCTGAATTGGACGGGCTTGTGTTTTTGTGCGGCCATTATGAGGGTGTGGATGAACGCGTTCTGGATGAATATGTCGATGAAGAGATTTCGATCGGCGATTATGTTGTAACAGGGGGAGAACTGCCTGCGCTGGTGGTGGCAGACGCCATTTGCCGGATGATTCCGGGCGTGCTTTCCGATGACGAGTGCTTTCAGCTGGAAAGCCATTACAGCTCCCTTTTGGAGTATCCCCAGTATACCCGTCCCGCCGAATGGCGCGGACGGGCTGTTCCGCCTGTTCTGCTGGCCGGCGACCACGAAAAAGTCCGCCGCTGGCGCAGAGAACAGGCTTTAAAGCGCACTTTCTTCCGGCGCCCGGATTTGCTGAAGTCTGCCGTCCTTTCCGAAGAAGATACCGCTTTTCTTGAAAAACTGGAGGACGCCGCAGGTTCCCATACCGAGTGACAGAGTTTTATTTTTATCATATAATAGGCAGAGAGCCTAAAAGTTTTCAACAATAATAGAATATTGCACAAATAAATTTCTGCAAAAGATTTAAGTTCGGTAAACAATCCAAAATATTTCCAGATTGATTGACGGATTGTCCAGAAGTGTTTATAATGATTTTATGGTAATTGCTACAGATGTAATTCAAAATGATAATTTCCTTTGCGTTTAAATTTGTTAGGAGTGATTCGTCATGTATGTGAAAGAAGTGCTGGTTCAAAATCAGGTCGGCCTTCATGCACGTCCGGCTACGTTTTTTATTCAAAAAGCAAATGAGTATAAATCTTCTATATGGGTCGAGAAGGAAGAAAGACGAGTCAACGCAAAAAGCCTTTTGGGCGTTCTGTCGCTCGGGATTGTCGGCGGCACCACGATTAAGATCATTGCGGACGGTTCCGATGAAACGGAAGCGGTCGAAAGTCTGGTCAAACTAGTACAGTCAGGTTTCGCAGAGTAAATCCGTTTAAAAGGGAAAGCACCGCTTTGCTGCGGTGTTTTTTTTGTCCATGCCTGCGGCTTTGCCAGAAAGGGGGGAACGCAGTGTCCGATCAGGAACAGCATATCAGAGAACTTCGGAAACGGGCTATGCGTCTTCCCCTCCATCCGGGCGTTTACCTGATGCACGATAAATCAGGGAAGATTATTTATATCGGAAAGGCCAAGGCCCTGAAAAACCGGGTCAGCCAGTATTTTGGCTCCGAAAAAAACCATGACAAAAAAGTCCGCCAGATGGTTGCCCATGTGGATTATTTTGAATATATCCTTACAGACAGCGAATTTGAAGCGCTGGTACTGGAATGCAGTCTCATCAAGCAGCACAGCCCTAAGTACAATATTCTTTTGAAAGATGACAAGGGCTACAGCTATATCCGTGTAACGAAAGGGCCATGGGCCAGGATCTCCGAAGCTAAGCAGGTTGCCGACGACGGAGCCGAATATATCGGTCCGTATATCAGCGGATGGACGGTGAAGCAGTCGGTGGATGAAGCGCTGAAAATTTTTCGCCTGCCGTCCTGTTCTCGCCGTTTCCCGCAGGATATCGGAAAAGGGAGACCTTGCCTGAATTATTATATCAAGCAGTGCTGTGCCCCGTGCCGGGGGAAGATCAGCGAACAGGAATATGCCGAGTCTGTGCAGGAAGCACTGGAATTTTTGCGGGGAGGCAGTGCCCAAAGCATTCGGGAACTGACCCGCCGGATGGAAGAAGCAGCGGATCGGCTGGAATTTGAACGTGCTGCGCGCATCCGCGACCGAATTGCTGCCATCCGAAGAATGGGAGAGAGGCAGAAAGTCGTCGCTTCCCGTGTTCCGGAGCAGGACGTGATCGCCCTGACGCAGGGCGCGGGCCGGAGCTGCTTTGAAGTGTTCCGGTATGAGCACGGGCGCCTGACCGACCGCGAAACATTTTTCATGGGGGAGACCGGCAGCCCCCAGGCGGCCCGCGGAGAATTCATTGAGCGCTACTATTCCATGAGGGACAGGGTTCCGCCGCGTGTGTCGCTGGACGGCCCGGCGGAGGGAGAAGATCTTCTTTGCCGGTGGCTTTCGCAGAAAGCGGGCCGCAAAGTGACGGTCGCCGTGCCGCAGCGGGGTGAGCAGGCGCAGCTCGTGGAAATGTGCCGGAACAATTCGGCGGAGCAGCTGGCCCAAACCATGGGGCGGACCGGGCGTGAAGCTTCTGCGCTGGACGAACTTGCCCGGCTGCTGGGCTTGCCGAAACCGCCGGCTTATATCGAATCATACGATATTTCCAATCTTGCCGGCGGCGAAAATGTGGCGGGCATGGTGGTGTTTGAGAACGGGCGTCCGCTCCGTTCCGCTTACCGGAAATTTAAGATCAAAACGGTTGTCGGCCAGGATGACTACGCTTCCATGCGCGAAGTGATCGCGCGCCGTTTAAATGAATATCAGAAGGAAAAAGCCAGCGGAGAAGGGTTTGGCCGTTTGCCAGATCTGATTCTTCTGGATGGCGGACGGGGGCATGTGGCCGCTGTTCAGCCTGTCATTTCGGCGGCGGGGCTGTCCATTCCCCTGTTTGGTATGGTGAAGGATGACAAACACCGCACCCGTGCCATTGCGACAAACGGCGGCGAAATTGCCATAAATTCCAACCGCAGTGCTTTTACGCTGGTTTCTTCTATTCAGGATGAAGTTCACCGTTTTGCTGTGGGCTACCACAGAAATCTGAGAAAGAAAACAACCCTTTCATCAACTCTGACTTCAATTGATGGAGTAGGGCCGGTTCGGGCTAAGGCGCTTCTAAAGCATTTTCAGACCGTTGCGGCCATCCGAAAAGCCGATTTTGAAGAACTGGCCGGAGCGCCTTCCATGACGGAGCCCGCCGCACGGAGTGTGTATCAGTATTTCCATCCGGAAACCGTCAAAGAAGATATTCCGAAAGCACATTGACAGGCCGCCGGGTTCATGGGATAATAGCATCAGTTTTATGGCTTTATCAAGTAAGGTGGTCTGTTTATGAGAGTGATTACAGGAACAGCAAGGGGAAAACAATTGGAAACCCGAGAGGGACGGGCTGTCCGTCCAACGCCGGAACGGGTTAAAGAAGCCTTGTTCAGCATCATTCAGTTCCATATCGAAGGCAGGCGGGTGCTGGATCTGTTTGCCGGTTCCGGCCAGCTTGGCATTGAGGCGCTCAGCCGGGGTGCCCGGGAAGCCGTTTTTGTGGATTCCAGTCGGGAATCAGCATCTGTTATTCGAAAAAATCTAGATTCCTGCGGCTTTGCTTCCCGCGCGAAAGTAAAAATTTCTGATTTTGAGGCTTATTTGGCCCGCGAAAACCAGCCGTTTGATCTGGCTTTTCTTGATCCGCCTTACCGCACGGGCCTTTTGCAGCGAGCCCTTCCTCAGGCGGCCGCGCGCATGAATCCAGGCGGAACCATTATCTGCGAAAATCCTTCCGACGAGGAGATGCCTGAAACCGCAGGCGGTTTTCAGCGTATTCGGTCTTACCGCTACGGAAAGATTATTCTTTCAGTTTATCGAAAAGAAGATGTGACGGAATCATGAAAATTGCGATTTGTCCGGGAAGTTTTGATCCGGTGACCCTTGGCCATATGGACATTATCAACCGTGCCCGTAAAATATTTGACTATATTATCGTCGCCGTCCTGGTCAATCCTGCAAAGCAAACGGCTTTTACGCTGGAAGAGCGGATTGAGCTCCTAAAACGGTGCACAGCCGATATGAAGGATGTGGAAGTCGTTGGATTTGACGGTCTCCTTGCAGATTATGCCCGTACGCGGAAAGCCACGGCGATTGTAAAAGGCCTGAGGGTTATGTCGGATTTTGAGTATGAATTTCAGATGGCCCTGATTAATAAAAAGCTGAACCCCGAATTGGAAACCGTTTATTTGAACACGACCGCCGAAAATATGTTTTTGAGTTCGAGCGGTGTCAAACAGGTTGCCAGTTTTGGCGGCGATATTTCCAATTTTGTACCGCCGTGTATCTTAAAGGATATTGAGCAGCGGCTTTGTACGGGAGGGAAACAAAATGAGCGTGGATGACTTAATCGATGAGCTGGACGGCATGGTGGAAGAGGCGTGGAGCCTTCCACTGAGCCATGGACGCGCCGTTTTGGACGGTGCGCAGGTAAGGCAGATTCTCGATGAAATCCGCCAAACCCTTCCCAAAGAGATCCATCAGGCCAAATCGATTGTTGCCGACCGTTCCAAAATCATTGCAAATGCCAAGCGCGAAGCAGAAACAATGGTCCGGGTGGCGCAGGAGCGCGCAAAAACACTGGTCGCTCAGGACGAGATCACACGGCAGGCTCAGCAGCAGGCTAATGAGCTCCTCAGCCAGACGCAGGCAAAGTCGCGGGAGATGCGCCGTGCTACCAATGACTATGTAGATGATTTGATGAAACGGACGGAAGACGATCTGACACAGCTTCTGGCGGAAACTAAAAAAGTTCGGCAGAATATCCGTGCTTCCCAGCGGAATGGGAAAATCTGATTTTTGAAAGAAGTAAAATAATGAAACGCCCCTAGATTTAGAGGCGTTTATTTTTTATTTCAATAATGATACAAAATATGGTAATAATACCGTTTTTAGTAATTCCAATTATTTCCTGACCAACAAAATATCAGTTGCATTTTTTATATAAATAGGATATAATCATACCATAAAGTGGTGGTAAGTGGAGCCAAGTAGCATTATGTGGTACTTTACGTTTCACGGTCGGTTGGGAGTAGAACGATTATGTTGATCGGAGAATACCAGCATAATATTGACCCCAAAGGGCGAGTCATTATGCCGTCCAAATTCCGTGAAGATTTGGGGTCTTCCTTTTTTATTACCAAAGGACTGGACGGATGTCTTTTTGTTTTATCGCCGGATGAGTGGACAAGAATGCAGGAAAAAATCGGTGCTATGCCGCTTTCCCGGGCGAGGGGTCTTCAGCGCTTTTTCTTTTCCGGCGCGGTTGAGGCCCAGCCGGACAGGCAGGGCCGCTTTTTAATTCCGCAGCCGCTGCGGGATTATGCCGGCCTCTCCAAAGATGTGACGATCATTGGCGCCTCCAGCCGAGCGGAAATATGGGATACTGAGCGCTGGGAGGCTTTTAATTCTACGCTGACGCAGGACAGTATTGCTGAGGCTATGGATTCCCTTGAATTGTAATATAGGCGGTGAAACAAATGGAATTTTCCCATAGACCGGTCTTGTTTCATGAAACAATTGAAAGCCTGAATATCCGTCCTGAGGGTTTCTACATTGACGGTACGGCGGGCGGGGGAGGCCATTCGCAGGCGATTGCAGAAAAGCTGACCACCGGCCGGCTGCTTGCGATCGATCAGGATCCGGATGCTGTGCTGACCGTAAAAAAACGACTGAAAGATTATCCCTGTGTAACGGTTGTGCAGTGCAATTTTGCCCAGATGCAGGAAGCTGCGGCTGCGCATTCTATGCCGCAGGTAGATGGTGTGCTTTTGGATATAGGCGTTTCCTCCTATCAGTTTGATAATCCCGAAAGAGGCTTTTCCTATCGCTATGACGCTCCCCTCGATATGCGCATGAGCCGGAAAGGCGTGTCGGCCCGCGATCTGGTCAATTCTCTATCCGAGAAAGAACTGTCGGATATTATTTATCGGTACGGGGAAGATAAAAATTCCCGTTCTATTGCGCGCGGAATTGTCCGCGCCCGAAAAAAATCCCCCATTGAAACAACCCTTCAGCTTGCGGATATTGTTAAAGAGTCGGTTCCTGCCGCTGTTCGGCGGAAAAAAGGCCATCCGGCAAGAAAGACGTTTCAGGCCCTGCGGATTCAGGTAAATGGAGAACTGGACAGGCTTTCGGAAGGTTTGGACGCCGCCTTTTCCCTTTTAAAACCCAGCGGCCGTCTGGCAGTGATTACTTTCCATTCTCTGGAAGACCGTATCGTCAAACACCGCATGGCGGATTGGTGTCAGGGCTGTATCTGCCCGCCGGATTTTCCAGTCTGCGTCTGCGGCCGGAAGCCGAGGGCCAAATTATTGTTTCGCCACGGAGTCCAGCCGTCTCCGGAAGAATTAGAACAAAACCCGCGCAGCCGCAGCGCGCGGCTGCGGGTTTGCATAAAACTGTAATTTATTTTTGGAACGGGAGTGACTGCCATGGCGAACCGAAACAGCGAAGCCTACGATTTTGAGTTGTTTGAACCCAAGCCCCGCGTAAAAGAGACACCGAAAAAATCAAATGTCATTGAAATTCCCCGGGAGAAACTGCAAAAGAATCGCCAGACCAGGATTGGTTTGGGCCGAATCATTCCCGCTGTTCTGTCTTTGGTCATGCTGGCGGGAATTTTGGGCGCTTTTATTTTTGGACAGGCCCAATTGACCGAACTGACAACTTCCATAGATAAGGCCCAAAAAACCCTTCAGGAAGAACAGGGAATCTATAAACAGCTCAAAATTAAATCGGACTCCAGATTTTCCCTCAAGACCGTGGAAACGTATGCTTCGCAGAAGCTGGGAATGGATAAAACCAGCCAGAGCCAGGTTACAACCGTGCAGCTCTCCAAGGGAGACAAGGCTCAAGTAGTGCAGAGTGAAGAAAGCGGCAGCTGGCTGGAGCGCTTTTTGCAAACCGTTAAAAGCTATCTGTCATAAAAAGCAAATCTTTTCAATAGGTATTTACAGCGGCATTTCGCAGTTATGCAGTTATAACGAAGAGTTGAGAGCGGATCTTAACTCTTATTTCTTATCGCTCAGGTCAGCTGGCTGTGTTTTTGCAGGGATTCGGGAGGCTACAATGGCGAAAGGTACAACAATCCGGTTATGGCGCCGGACGGTTTTAACTCTGCTCCTTTTGGTGATAGGCGGTTTTGGCACGATCATTTTCAGCTTGGTTCGGCTGCAGCTGATTGACGGACCGAGTCTTCAAATGCGTGCGGTTGATCAGTATTTAAAGGATACGCCTTTGACCGCAAAGAGAGGAACTATTTATGACTGCAACATGAAACCCCTGGCGGAAAGCGCCACCGTGTGGGATGTGATTCTTGCCCCGGCCTATATGGACAGCAAAAAACAGGACATAATTGCCAGCGGGCTTTCAAAAATACTCGGAATGAAGAAAGAAGATATTCTAAAACGCTGTAAAAACAAAAAATCGTATTATGAAATTCTTAAGAAAAAGGTGGAATCGGATACCCGCAGTCAAATTCTAAAATTTAAAAATGATAACAAACTGACGAATGAAATTCGCCTGGTGGAGGATTATAAACGGTATTATCGCTATGGGGCTTTTGCGTCCACCGTTCTGGGTTTTACCGGAACGGACAATCAGGGCCTTGCCGGAGTGGAGGCAGAGTACGACAATGAACTGACGGGGACGGACGGCAGGCTGGTTGAAGCGAAAAATGCCGTGGGAACCGATATGCCGTTTCAGTATGAACAGGAAGTTCAGGCGAAAGACGGCAACAGCCTTGTCCTGACGATTGATGAAGTTGTGCAGCATTATCTGGAAAAAAATCTTGAAGAAGGGCTCGCAGATAATAATGTACAGAACCGATGCTGCGCGATCGTCATGAATGTTAAGACGGGAGCGATCCTGGGGATGGCTGTCAAGGGCGATTTTGATCCCAACAATCCGTTTGTCATAGCCGATAAAACAAAAGCCGCCGAAATTGAAAAAATAACGGACAGCGCGGCAAAAACAGAGGCAAAAAAGAACGCACAGCTGGAACAGTGGCGTAACAAATGCGTCAGTGATACGTATTATCCCGGTTCGGTGTTCAAGATGATCACGGCGTCCGCGGCTTTGGAAGAGAACCTTGTCTCTGAAAGCACCCCGTTCAACTGTCCAGGGTATCTCACCTTTAACGGCAGAAAAGTCCATGACTGGAAGCGGGGCGGTTTTGGACACCTTACTTTTGCACAGGGCGTCTGTAAATCCAGTAATGTGGTCTTTATGCAGGTGGGGCAGAAATTGGGCACAAACCTATTTTCCAAATATTTCAGCGCATTCGGTTTTGCCGGTAAAACCGGAATCGACCTGCCCGGGGAATCCCGCAGCATCTTCTGTTCCGAAAGCAGCATGACCGCGTTGGATCTGGCCGAGGTTTCCATCGGCCAAACCAACAAAATCACACCGATTCAGATGATAACGGCTTGCTGCGCTGTAGCGAACGGCGGTTATTTGGTTCAGCCGCATGTCGTGTCCAAGATTCTTGACAGCGACGGCAATATTGTCAAAACCATCAGCACAGAGCCAAAACGTCAGGTCGTTTCTGCGGAAACTTCCCGCAGAATGTGTAAAATTCTGCAGGAAGACGCAACAACCGGTACGGCAAAAAGCGGTTATATTGCAGGCTACCGGGTTGCCGGAAAAACGGGGACTTCTCAGAAAACGGAACTCAAGGGGAAGAGCGAACATATTTCGTCCTACTGCGGCTTTGCCCCGGCCGACGATCCGCAGGTTGCCATGCTGGTCTTTTACGATGAGCCGCATGGCCCCAACGGTTATTACGGCAGTCAGGTTGCCGGACCGACTTTTCTCAAAACGATGACGGAAGTCCTGCCGTATTTGGGCGTGGAGCCAAAGTATACCGATGAGGAACTGCAAAAGCTGGATGGAGTATCTCCGGAGGTTGTAGGCAAAACCGTAGCAGAAGCCAAAAATGCGATTACCAAAGAGGGGCTTACAGCTGTTGTCTATGGCAGCGGCCCGAAAGTAATTTCCCAGGTGCCGGGTCCGGGCAAAAATATACCCAAGGAAGGAACCGTCGTGCTTTTTACAGACAGCAAGAGTTCCGCTAAAACGGTGTCTGTTCCAAAGTTAAAAGGTTTGACGTTGGCCCAAGCAAATCGAACGGCGGCTGCGGCCGGCCTCAATATCAGTATCGCCGGTGCTGCTTTGACCAGTTCCAATGCGGTGTCTACTACCCAGGATATCGCAGAAGGGACGAAGGTGGCCCCAGGCACGGTCGTCACGGTGACGTTCAGCGAATCCAACCAGGTTGCATAGGAGTTGCATAAAAATTGCAGAGGATTGTACGAAAAGAGGAATGTCGGATGGCAAATCAAAAGCCGGGAGAAAAAATTATTGCGGTTACCAAAGAAAGCAGTTTAGCGGCCTCTTTGCTCAGGCATATCCTGCACAGATGCGGCCGCGAATCCTGTATAGCGGTTGAAAACGAAAGTTCTCTTGAAAAAGCCATTCGGCCGGCGGTTCTCCTTGTCACGGAAGAGGACGAAGTGCAGCGGCTGAGAGACTGTGTCGTATGTGTCACCGAGTACTCCCTGTCTTTGCTTCCGGATTTTCACGGAATGCAAAAAATTGTTACCTATTCCACGGAGCAAAACGGCGCTGATTTTACGGCGCGGAATATCCGCCTTCTTCCAGGGGGAATCACAGCCTTTGAGATCGTCGGAGTTGGCATTATCGGCCGAACGCGCTTAAAAACACAGTTCCCAGGTATCGCGGGAACGGCCCTGGCCGCCGCTTCTGCCGCCATTGCCGCGGGGATTCCTTTCGCGGATGTTCTGGAAGCCATGAACGGTATGGAAAGCGCAGATTGGCAGAAACTATAGTGAGTTTCTGCAAAAGCGAAGCAAATGGAAAAGGTGGAAAAAATCAGTATGGATTCAATCTGGATACCCCTGGCAGCAGTAATTTCATTCGGTACAGCCGCTCTTCTGGGAAAATGGATGATCCCATTTCTGCACAGACTCAATTTTGGGCAGACAATTCGGGAATCCGGCCCAACTTGGCATAAAAAGAAAAACGGTACGCCGACGATGGGCGGCTTTCTGTTTATCGTCGGAATTATTCTGGCTATGGCCGTGTGTATCCCCCTCTATTACAAGCAGTCGGGGGAAGATTCCTTAATCCTCTCCATGGGAACGAAAGTTCTGGGCGGGCTGATGATGGCCTGCGGATTTGGGCTGATCGGCTTTTTTGACGATTACATCAAAGTCGTTAAAAAACGCAATCTAGGGCTGAACGTCCGTCAGAAACTGGTGCTGCAGTTTCTTGTGGCGGGAGCTTACCTGTACTCCCTTTACCGGGCTGGAAGCGGAAGCCGGATGCTAGTCCCGCTTTTCGGCAGTGTAGACTGGGGAATTTGGTACTGGGCCGTTTCACTGTTTGGAATTGTCGGGATGGTCAATGCCGTCAATTTTACGGACGGGATCGACGGTCTGAATGCTTCCGTCACATTTTTTGCAGCCGTATCGTTTCTTGTAATCGCCGGAATTCTGCGGCTGGAACCGGTTGGTATCTTTGCCTCGGCCGTTGCGGGCGGCTGCCTGGGATTTCTTGTGTGGAATTTTCACCCCGCAAAGGTTTTTATGGGCGACACGGGTTCCCTGTTTTTAGGCGGGGCAGTGTGCGCCCTTGGCTTTGCACTGAATCTGCCGGTTTTGATTTTGTTGATCGGCGTCATTTATCTCTGTGAAATTTGTTCTGTTGTCCTTCAAGTGGTTTATTTTAAAGCGACACATGGAAAAAGGCTGTTTAAGATGAGCCCGATCCATCATCATTTTGAGCTGTGCGGATGGAGTGAAGTGAAAATCTGCGCGGTTTTCAGCCTGGTAACGATTCTGTGCGGCGGGGCGGCTGTCCTGCTGGTTTATTTTGGCCTATAGCCTTTGATCTCCTGCTTTTTTGACAGAATCAGCGTGGTTTTGGTGTTTTAATAATTAGGTGTTGCTGTAAAGGAGAGGACGAACCATGAGGGATGTTTCCACGGCGGAAAGGGCCGTTCCGGCCCGCGGGGCCGGGGGTGCGCGGCAGACCGGCCGGAACCAGCCGAAAACGCGGAGGGTTCGTAAAAAGTTCCGTGTGTTTTCCGCCCGTGGCGGGATGGATCTTCCTTTTCTGTTTCTGATTCTTGTCTTGCTTGTGATCGGGCTGATTATGATGTTTTCAGCCAGTTACGCTTATGCGTATTATCACTATAACGACAGCTATTATTTTATTAAAAAGCAGGGCGTTTTTGCGGCGGTCGGCGTAACGCTGATGATTGCGATTTCTTATTTTGATTATCACCATTTGCACAAGTTTGCCATTCCGATCCTGCTGTTTTCCTATATGCTTCTTGTTTTGGTGCGGCTCATGCCTTCTAAGACCGGCGTCCACCGCTGGATTTCCCTCGGTCCGCTGGGGCAGTTTCAGCCTTCCGAAATAGCTAAATTTGCCATTGTGCTGGTTTTTGCCCATTTAATTTCTCTGAATTTCAGCCGGATGGGAACATTTCGGTATGGGGTGCTTCCGTATATTCTGATCCTTGGTGTAACGGCTTTACTCCTGATTTGGGAGCCGCATGTTTCGGCAACTGTTATCATTGTCCTGCTGGGGTGTATTATGCTGTTCATCGGCGGGGTAAAACTGCGCTGGTTTGCCGCTGCCTTCGGTCTGATCGGTGCCGGGATCCTTTATCTTGTGCGCTTTACGAAGGAGTTCAGTTACGCCAATACCCGTATTATCGGGTGGCTTGATCCGTTTACCACGGCCAGCAAAGAGCTGTTTCAGAAAACGTGGCAGACGCGGAATTCCCTTTATGCCATTGGTTCGGGAGGGCTTTTGGGCCTCGGCCTTGGGCAGTCCCGCCAGAAATACCTGTGGCTGCCGGAACCGCAGAATGACTTTATTTTTGCGATTGTCTGTGAAGAGCTTGGCTTTATTGGGGCTCTCATCATCATCATTCTGTTTGCCATGCTGATTTGGCGGGGAATCAGCCTGTCTCTCCGCGCAAAAGACAAATTCGGCATGCTTTTGGGGATCGGTTTGGTGGTTCAGGTCGGGCTTCAGGTTGTTCTCAACCTTGCCGTTGCCACCAATACGATCCCAAATACCGGGATCAGCCTGCCGTTTTTCAGCTACGGAGGAACGTCTCTGATTATTCTTCTTGCCGAAATGGGTGTGGTGCTTTCCATTTCACGGACTTCGTCCATTGAAAAAACATAGTTTAGGAGTTTTGCTGTAATGAAAGTTCTGTTTGCCGGCGGCGGGACGGCCGGTCATATCAATCCCGCCCTTGCCGTGGCCGGGTACCTGAAGGAGAATGAACCCGGTGTGAAGATCCTGTATATCGGCGCCAAAGGCGGCATGGAAGAACGGCTGGTGCCCCAGGCAGGGTTCGAGTTCCGGAGCATAACGGTTTCCGGTTTTCAGCGGAAGCTGAGCTGGAAAAATCTTCAGAGGAATGCCTCCGCGCTGGTTCATGTCTTTTCCGCCAGCCGCGAGGCGCGCCGCATCATTCGGGATTTCGTCCCCGATATCTGTGTTGGCACGGGCGGGTATGTTTCCGGCCCGGTTATCCGGGAAGCCATTAAGCTGGGCATTCCGTCCGTTATCCATGAACAGAATGCCTTTCCGGGCGTCACGAATCGGATGCTTTCCAAGCATGCAGACAGAACCATGCTGGCTGTTGCCGATGCGCAGAAATATCTGGACTCTTCTGCGCGCTGCGTCCTGACGGGCAATCCCGTCCGGCAGGAAATCATCCGGGCAGGGCGGGAAGAGGCGCGAGCAAAACTGGGTATTGACAGCAGGCCGCTGATCCTTTCTTTCGGCGGAAGTCTCGGTGCCCGCAAAATCAATGAGGCGGCGGCCGATCTTCTGGCGGAGAGCGCAAAAACCGGACGGTTCCAGCATATCCACGGATACGGCAAATGGGGAAAATGGTTTCCAGATCTGCTGAAAGAAAAGGGTGTGAACCTCGCCGCCCATAAAGAACTGTCCGTGCGGGAATATATTGACAATATGCCGGACTGTTTGGCGGCGGCTGATCTGGTCATCTGCCGGGCCGGTGCCATTACCCTCAGCGAGATTCAAGCGCAGGGAAAGGCCTCCATTCTCATCCCTTCGCCCAATGTTGCGGAAAATCACCAGTACCACAACGCGATGGCGCTTGTCCGGCGCGGTGCAGCCGAAATCATGGAAGAAAAGGATTTGTCCGGGCCGGCGCTCTGCGAAAAAGTTCACGGACTGTTCGCTAAACCGGAAACGATCCGTAGCCTGGCGGCCAATGCCAAAAAAATGGCCATTTTGGATGCCAACGAAAGGATCTGTAAAATCATGAAAGAAGTCCTTGCGGAGAGGCGACGAACCTAAGCGTAACCGCAGCGCCCCCACCAGCATAATATGGAATTAGATTATGTGGGGGTGTCGTTATGCCGAAACTGGTGATTAACGGAGCAAGAAAACTTCAGGGAGAGATCCGGATCCACGGCGCGAAAAACAGTACTTTGCCCCTTATGGCAGCGTCTTTGGTATGCGGCGGTAAATGCGTGCTACATAACTGCCCGTCGCTGTCGGACGTGGATACGGCCATTCGAATTCTTCACCATCTCGGGTGCAGTGTAACGTGTTCCACGGGAGAAGTCGAAATTGATCCGCTGCCGGCCGACCGGTTCGATATTCCGGATCACCTGATGCGGGAAATGCGTTCCTCCATTATTTTTCTGGGGGCAATCGTCAGCCGCATGGGTAAAGCTCTGCTTTCTTTTCCGGGCGGATGCGAACTGGGTCCGCGCCCGATCGACCTTCACCTGTCCGCTCTTCGAAAAATGGGCGTAACTATTGACGAAAGCCACGGATGCTTGGACTGCTCTGTCCCAGACGGCCTCAAGGGCGCCAATATTAATTTGTCGTTCCCCAGTGTAGGCGCCACGGAGAACATTATCATTGCCGCTGTTCTGGCCAAAGGGGAAACGGTCATTACGAATGCGGCGCGTGAGCCGGAAATCTGGGATCTGGCCGATTTTCTGAATTCCTGCGGAGCGAAGATCAGAGGTGCCGGCGGCAGCACAATTTTCATTGAAGGTGTGTCCAGCCTTTCCGGCTGTGAACACCGGGTTATACCGGATCGGATCGCAGCGGCAACCTATCTGGCGGCTGCGGCCGCAACTGGCAGCAAATTGACGGTTAGCAATATCATCTCGGAACACCTGGAACCGGTTTTCCCGGCTTTTGAAGAAAGCGGCTGCCGTCTCGAACTGGAGGGGGATCGGGTGCGCATCACCGCGCCGGATCGCCTGAACCGGATTCGGAATGTCCGAACCATGCCGTATCCTGGTTTTCCAACGGATGCTCAGGCACCGGTTATGGCAATGACTTCTATTGCAGACGGAACCAGCATTTTTGTGGAAAATATCTTTGAAAGCCGATATAAACATGTCGGGGAACTAATGAGGCTTGGCGCGCATATCAAAGTTGAAGGACGTGTTGCCGTGGTAGAAGGTGTCAGCCATCTGTCGGGAGCTTGCGTCGAAGCGACTGATCTTCGGGGCGGAGCGGCGCTTGTCGTGGCTGGTTTGGCTGCGCATGGTGCCACAGAAATCTGCGGCCTTCATCATCTGGACCGCGGCTATGAGTTCATGGAGGAAAACCTTGCTTCACTTGGCGCCGATATCAAACGAATTCAATAAAGGAAACAGGGGGAAGCAGCGTGCAGAAAGAATCAAGAAAATCCCGGAAAGACCCGCCGCGCGTTTACGACCGCGCCAGCGGGGAGTACCGCCCTGTTTCTGCAGACAAGGGTCCCGGGAATTTTCCGCAGGACTTTTCCGGTGTAGCGCGGCAGCGGGCTGAGCGGCGCCGCAGACACCGGCGGCATGTGCTGCTGTTCTTCTACTTTTTTTTGTTTGTTCTGGTGCTTTCCGCCGCCGCCGTCCTTTCCCTTACCGTTCTGTTTAAGATTACGGATATCCGGGTAACCGGATCATCGAGGTATTCTCAGCAGCAGATTATCAGCGCGAGCGGTATTGAAAAAGGGGACAACCTTTTTCTCACCGGGGCAAATTCGTCGGCTGCAAACATTCAGAAAAAACTTCCTTATCTTGGTGCTGTTCAGGTAACCCGGAAACTCCCGGCGTCGATTGAGATCCATGTATGCGAAGATCCTATTTATGGATCCGTAGCATATGGTAATAAATATGCCATTCTCGGAGAAAACGGCCGCGTATTGGAAATCAGCAGCCACTCTGCCGAAAACTGCACGGTGCTGAAAGGAATTTCCGCAAAACAGGCTCAGGTGGGGAAAACAATTGTTTTTCAGGATTCGGCGAACGGAACTCTCCTGACGAACGTGATGGACGCCCTGAAAAAAAGCGGCCTTAAAACGATTACGTCGGTCGATTTTTCGAAGCCCTACCGGATTGTGGTTTTGTACGACAATCGTATCAGCATCAACCTCGGCATGCCGACGGATTTGGATTATAAGCTCCGTTTTGCAAAAGTGCTTTTGACCGGTAATATTAAAAGCACTGAGAAAGGTACGCTGAATATGTCCGTTGTAGCGGATACCGACAAGGCCTATTTTGATCCGGATTACAGCGTGTCTTCGTCAAGCGCTGCGGGGAAATAAACGGTTTTTTCAGTTAGAAAAAACGGATTGAATTTGTATTGAAATAGTGTATAATGTTCTTTATGGGTCAGATCGGAAATTCAATGATTTTGACAGATAAACAGATATTATTAAGGGAGATGCGGCAAATGCCTTTTGAGATCGACAACGATTTTGACAATGTCGTACAGATAAAAGTAGTTGGGGTAGGCGGCGGCGGCGGGAATGCCGTCGACCGAATGGTGACAAGCGGCGTGCAGGGTGTTGAGTTTATCAGCATCAATACAGACAGGCAGGCCCTGTACCGTTCCAAGGCTACTCAGAAGATTCAGATCGGGGAAAAGGTAACCCATGGAAAAGGGGCGGGCTCCAAACCCGAAATGGGTCAGAAAGCTGCCGACGAAAGCCGTGAAGCAATTGCTGCGGCCATCCGCGGCAGCGATATGGTCTTTATCACGGCCGGTATGGGCGGCGGCACGGGAACGGGCGCGGCGCCTATCGTCGCCGAAATTGCGCACGATATGGGTGTCCTTACGGTTGGGATTGTCACCAAACCGTTTGATTTTGAGGGCCGGCGCCGTATGGAGCAGGCAGAAAGCGGCATTTCTGCGCTGAAAGACCATGTGGATTCCCTCGTCGTAATCCCCAATGAACGTCTCAAACTTGTCAGCGAGCAGCGCATTACCTTGCTGAATGCGTTCTCTGTTGCCGACGATGTTCTGCGGCAGGGTGTCCAGAGCATTTCGGATCTTATCAAACTGCCGGGTCTTGTCAATCTGGATTTCGCCGATGTGACCGCCGTAATGAAGGACGCCGGCTATGCGCATATGGGTGTGGGTCACGCTTCCGGCAAGGATAAAGCGGAAACTGCCGCCAATATGGCCATTTCAAGCCCCCTTCTTGAAACTGCCATCAATGGCGCAAAGGGCGTTATCATCAATATCACTTCTTCACCCGATATCGGGCTGGACGAGATTGAAACCGCCTCTTCCATGATCTCAGCCCAGGCGCACGAGGATGCTAATATTATCTGGGGCGCTGCGTTTGATGAAAATATGGATGATGAAATGAGCGTAACCGTAATCGCGACGGGATTTCCCACTACGGGAAACGAAGAACCGTTTCCAAAAAAGAAAGAGGAAAAAGAAGGGAAATCAGCCGGCACAGCTGCTGAAAAAAAGACAAAGGAATCGAGTGGAACGGAGGACGACGATTTTACCGATATCATGCAGATTTTCAGCCGGAAGAGCTGAGCTCGGTTTTCAGCGCAGGGGCGGTGTTTTCCGAAAAAGCGGAAGAATGCCGGCCCTGCTTTTTTCTGCCCAAATTGCCCGATTTTTGCTGTATCGGCTGAAATTGGAGCAAAAACGGGCTTTTTAAGCGTTAGAAATTCGTTTTCAAAGATAGTGCGCGAAATATCCGCAGTACGATTGCAATCTCAGTTTTATATGCTATAATAGAACCCGTGACTGAATTAAAAGGGGGTGGCATTGTGAAACCTGACCCATATGGCAGCAGCCGGAAAAAATTTCATAAAGGAGATGATCACAATGCTGTCCTACTACAAGACCGAAGAGAACCGTATGGTGCGTCTTACGGAGTGTCGGCCGGGATGCTGGATCAACTGTGTTTCGCCGGATGACCGGGAAGTGAACGGTTTGATTTCCACGTTTGATATTGAACCGGATTTTTTCCGGGCGGCAATGGATGAGGAAGAATCCTCCCATATTGATCATGAAGGTAACAATACGCTGATTGTTATTGATATCCCTATTGTCGAAAAAGAGGGAAAAAGCATTACCTATACCACCATGCCGCTCGGAATCATCTTGACGGAAAAGAATGTAATTACGGTCTCCATCAAAGACAATCCTGTCGTGGATGAATTTGCGCAGGGGCTTGTGCGCGGTGTTGAAACCAACCTGAAAACCCGTTTTGTCCTGCAAGTCATGCTCCGCGTTGCAGAGCGCTTCCTGCAGTACCTGAAACAAATAGAAAAAATCAGCAACTATGTTGAAATGGAACTTCGCCGTTCCATGAAAAATTCAGAGCTGCTGCAGCTCTTGGATATTGAAAAATCCCTTGTCTATTTTTCCTCATCTCTGAAGGGGAACGAAATCACGCTGGAGAAGATTATGCGCGGCAGGGTGATCAAGCTGTATGACGAGGATCAGGATCTTCTGGAAGATGTTTTGATTGAAGTCAAACAGGCTATCGAAATGTCGGGTATTTATCTGAATATTTTATCAGGAACCATGGACGCTTTCGCGTCGGTGATTTCCAACAACCTGAATATCATAATGAAGGTTCTTACTTCGGTCATACTGCTTCTTTCCATACCCGCCGTGATATCCGGAATTTACGGGATGAATGTAAGCAATCTGCCGCTGGCAAATTTCTGGTTCCCCGTGCTGCTGTCCGTAGTCTGCATGGGCGTTGTCTTCGTAATCTTAAAGAAAAAAAATATGCTGTGAATTTGTGAAAGCAGAGAAACGTGTGCAAGAGCCATATAGACAGGGAACCGGAAGGCGGTTTCCTGCTTTTCATTTTGGGAGGTATAAATCATGGATACCATTCGAATTAATTCCGAAGATATGTCCTGCACTGCCGGTACGCTGCGGGCCGGGGAAAAGGTCCTTCTGAGCGGGCCTGTTTTTACGGCGCGGGATGCTGCGCATAAGCGGATTTTTGCCATGCTGGACCGCGGTGAAGAGCCCCCGTTCCCTTTGTCCGGGGCAACGGTATATTACGCGGGGCCTACGCCGACTCCTCCGGGCCGGCCGATTGGTTCCTGCGGGCCGACAACTTCCGCGCGGATGGACGGCTATACGCCCCGCTTGCTGAGCCTCGGCCTGAAAGGAATGATCGGCAAAGGGAACCGCTCCCAGGCTGTGGTGGATGCCATCCGCCGCAGCGGCGCGGTCTATCTCTGTGCTATCGGCGGAGCGGGGGCGCTGGCGGCCAAATGCGTTACATCGCTGGAAGTCATTGCCTTCGAGGACCTCGGCTGTGAGTCCGTCAAAAAGCTGATTGTCCGGGATTTTCCCCTTTTGGTTGCCATTGACTGCCACGGCGGCAGCCTCTTTGAGGCACCGGTATGACTCGGCTGCTGATTCGTTTGTTTATCAGGAATTATCAAGACACGGAAAGCATTCAGTCGCGTGAAAATTACGGGAAATTTTCAGGAATTGTCGGCATTGTCACCAACCTGTTCCTGTTTGCCATCAAGATTGTGGCCGGCACTCTTTCCAACAGCATTGCAATTACGGCGGATGCTGTCAACAACCTGAGTGATTCGGCTTCTTCCGTCATTACGCTTGTCGGCTTTAAGATGGCGGCGAAGCCCGCCGACCGGAAACACCCTTTCGGCCATGCCCGGTTTGAGTATATCAGCGGGCTGGCTGTATCCATTGTGATTTTTGTCGTCGGCGTTCAGTTCGCCCAGGATTCCGTCGCTAAAATTTTTCATCCGGAGAAAACCGTGTTCGGCTTGATCCCGGCCGTGGTTTTGGCCGTGTCGATTCTGGTCAAGTTATGGCAGGGTTCTTTTTACAGAACAGTCGCCGGATTAATCCATTCCGATACGCTTCTTGCAACAGCGGCGGACAGCCGAAGCGATGTAATCTCTACGTCTGCCGTCCTGGCCGGCGCTCTCATCACCCGTTTTACGGGTTATAATCTGGACGGCTATATGGGTGTTGCGGTGGCGCTGCTGATTATGGTGACCGGGTATCAGCTGATCCGCAAGGCAAGCAATCCGCTGCTTGGGGAAGCGCCTTCTGCGCAGCTGGTAAAAGATATTTACGGTACCATCAAAAATTATGACGGTATTTTAGGCGCTCATGACCTTGCCGTGCATAATTACGGGCCTGGCCGGTGCTTCGCTTCCGTCCACTGCGAGGTTCCGGCTGAACGCGACATCCTTGTCAGCCATGACATTATCGATAACATTGAACGGGATTTTCTCTCAAAAAAGGGGATCCACCTTGTTATTCACATGGATCCGATCGTTACCAACGACAAACGGACAAACGAACTGAAGCGCCAGGTGACCGCAGTGCTTCAGGGGCTCTCTCCCCAAATATCCATGCACGATTTTCGCGTTGTCTGGGGCCCGACACATGCCAATTTGGTTTTTGACGTCTGCGTCCCATATGAATTTGAAATGGATGATGACGTCTTAAAGGATAAAATAGCAGAAGCTATCCGAGACATCAATCCCCATTATTTTTCCGTTGTCACGGTGGATCACGATTATACTTCCGGGGAGGAGTAAATGCTGTGCCATAAAAAATTTACATTTTATCCTCTTGCTTTTTTCCGCCGACTGGTTTAGAATGAGAATTAGCACTTGAGCTTAAAGAGTGCTAATTCTTTTGACAAAGAGGTAACGGTTATGGCTTTGAAACAGTTTAAGGCGGAATCCAAACGCCTTTTGGACTTAATGATTAATTCCATTTACACGCATAAGGAAATTTTTCTCCGGGAATTGATCTCCAACGCAAGCGATGCAATAGACAAACTGTATTATCAGGCGCTGACGGATGGAAAAACCGGTTTGAACCGCGATGATTTTGTGATCCGGATTCTTCCGGATAAAGAAAAAGGAACGCTGACCATTACCGACAATGGCTGCGGTATGACAAAAGAGGAACTGGAAAATAACCTGGGCACGATTGCCAAGAGCGGTTCCCTTAAATTTAAACAGGAAATGAAGGATAAAAAAGACGTCGAGGTTATCGGCCAGTTCGGGGTCGGTTTCTATTCGGCCTTTATGGTCAGTTCCCAAGTGACGGTCCAGAGCCGGGCATTCGGCAGCGAAGAGGCGTGGCAGTGGGAATCTTCCGGCACGGCAGGATACACGGTGGCACCCTGTGAGAAGTCTGACCGCGGAACAGAAATTTTGCTGAAGCTGAAAGCGGATTCGGATGACGAAAAATACAGCCAGTATCTGGATACTTACACGCTGAAAACCCTTGTGAAGAAATATTCCGACTATATCCGCTATCCCATTAAGATGGACGTCGAAAAGAGCCGTCTAAAGGAAGGCACCAAAGATCAGTACGAAACCTATACGGAAAATGAAACCCTCAACAGCATGGTTCCTCTCTGGCGTAAAAACAAGAACGAGATCACGCAGGAGCAGTACAATCAGTTTTACAAAGATAAGTTTTCCGATTACGAAGATCCGGCCAAAACCATTCACATGTATGTGGAAGGCGCAACGACATTCCATGCCCTGATGTATATCCCGTCCCGGCCGCCGTTCAATTTTTATACCCGTGATTACGAAAAAGGCCTTCAGCTGTATTCCAACGGCGTGCTGATTATGGACAAATGTGCCGACCTTCTTCCGGATTATTTCAGTTTTGTCCGCGGGCTTGTAGATTCGCAGGATCTGTCGCTCAATATTTCGCGTGAAACGCTCCAGCATGACCGTCAGCTGAAACTGATTGCGCAGCGCCTGGAAAAGAAGATCCATTCTGAACTGGAAAATATGCTGAAAAATGACCGGGAAGCCTATGAAAAATTCTTTAAGAATTTCGGGCTGCAGTTAAAGTATGGGATCTATCAGGATTACGGCATGCACAAAGACGTGCTTCAGGATCTGCTGCTGTTCTATTCTTCCACAGAGAAAAAACTCGTTACCTTAAAAGAATACATCGGGCGCATGAAGACCGACCAGAAATATATTTATTACGCCTGCGGCGATTCTATTGCCCGGGTGGAAAAACTTCCGCAGACTGAAACCGTCAAGGATCACGGCTACGAAATCTTATATATGACGGATCCGGTTGACGAATTCGCCGTCCGTATGCTCATGAAGTACGACGACAAAGAATTCAAATCGGTCTCGGCGGATGACCTCGGGCTGGAAACAGAAGAAGAGAAAAAAGAAGCGGCCCAAAAAGTTGAGGAAAACAAGGACATGCTCGGCTTTATGAAAGATGCGCTGGACGGAAAAGTCAGCAATGTTATCCTTTCGCAGAAACTAAAGACACATCCGGTCTGTCTTTCCACCAACGGCGCCATTTCCATGGAAATGGAAAAGGTGCTGAATTCCATGCCGAATGCCGACAAAGAAAAAGTCAAAGCCCAGCGTGTTTTGGAAATCAACGCCAACCACCCGATTTTCCAGAAGCTGTGTGACCTGTACCAAAATGATAAAGATAAGCTGAAAGAATACGCTTCGCTTTTGTATACGCAGGCTCTGCTGATTGAAGGAGTCTCTATTGAAGACCCCGTGGATTTTTCCAACAAGATCTGCCAGTTAATGGTTGAGTAGCAATTGAATCGTAAAACAGGCAAAGGGCGCTCCGCAAGATCTTCGGAACGCCCTTTGCCTGTTATTCATGAATCTGATGTTCCCGTTTCAGGCAATGGATTTTCCACGAGCAGATGATGAAGTATACGGTTGGCAGAACACCCAAAACCATTCCCGGCAGAGCGGCAATAAGCCTGCCGCTCTGCTGGGCGCTCATAACCGAAAGCAACACAAACAGAATGATCAAGCCAAGGCTCGATCCCCTGATTTTTCGGAAATATCCGATACGGTCTGAAAAGCCGGAATGGCTTGAAAACGGTTTGCCGTCGTTCACTTTTTCCAGAATCAAAAATTCCGAGTTGATGTTGCCGGGCGCGGTGGCGAGGGAAAAGCGGGCTCCCCCAAACCAGCGGATGCGAACGTCGCCGCAGGCAAATTTTCCGGTACTGGCGCTGACGGGATAGGAACTGACGCCGAGTCCGGAAAGAAAACGCCGGTAATCCTCCAGCCCGGAGCGGGATTTGTCCGCGACAAAGTCCACACAATATCGGAACTCACCGGGGCGGCAGGGTTCGAACGTATAGCGGTGAAACCGGGATACGCTCCTCAGCCGGTATCCTTTGTCCGCCATCTGGTTCAGCCATTTTTCCCGCCCTGTCAGTGGAGTGAACCAGCAGCGCAGCCGGAATTTTTTCAGCATTTCTGTTTACCTCCCGTGATCCTTTCCGCCGTTTGACAAAGCTGTTTCAGCCGCAGAATTTCGGCTTCGACGGCCTGCCGTCCGGCCGGGGTGATGGTATATTGTTTTCCCCGGCCGTTTTCCGTTTCTCCGCACGGCGTGATCCACTCTTTTTTCACGAGAGCTCGGATAGCTCCGTACAGCGTCCCGGCACCGGGAGTCAGTCTGCCGTCGGTTTCTCTTTCGATAAACTGCATGATGCCATACCCGTGATTTGGTTTGTACGTGCCAAGCAAAATAAAGAAGGTGGTTTCCGTCAGAGCACCGCCTTGAAACGGTTCATGCAAGAAAATCCTCCTCCTTTTTCCTAATATTTATAACGGTTGACGATATATCATTAAACGTAATAATAACATATAAAATGATATTGTCAAGTATGTAGAGGAGTTTTTTCTGTGATTGTTTATGTTCCCTTTTCGTTGGCCCGCTGCAGCGCCAGAAGGAGGTCCACCATTTGGCCGTAGCTCTGCACCCCGTTTTTCTGGCTGTTGGCTTTCAGGTAACTGTTGTTCACTTTTTCTGAAACGTTGGCTACAGGTCCTTCAAACTGCTTCCAGTAAGCGGAATTATAAGCGAGATCGCGGCGCACTCCGGCACTTAATTTTGTGTAGACATTGCTGGCGGCACTGCCGTCAATGCCGCATAGGGCATTGTAGGAATAGGTAAAAGCCAGCATAGTTCCGGAATACCGAAAATCCGCGCGGGAACTTTTTTCGCAGGCGAGATATCCGATAAAATTTGCTTCCTCTTCGCGCATGTAGCCCCTTAAATGAGTGAGTTCGTGGCACATGGTTGCCGGAATTGTGTATTCCGGCACGTCCGTGTTCACATTTGCTTCAAACGTAAAGGGAAAAAACATGCCGGTGATATTGCAGCGGGACATCAGCCGAGAAAAGAAAACGGGTTTCGGCGCGCCGTACCCGGCGGAAAGTAAAGGGTATTCGGTATGTAGGCAGTCAAAAGATTTTTTTGCTTCCTCGGCGGTTTCATGATAATTTCCGCTTAGTTTTGCAACAGAATGGCTGTCGGTTTGAACCAGAGTCCGGTATGTATCGGCATCTTTTGCCAGACTGTCGCACAGGCGGATAAGCTCCACTTTGGAAGAAGGCCGGACCGTCAGCCCGCATGTCTGCGCAAAGGTCAGCCGGTGGTAATTGATTCCGCAGTTGACCGCAAAAAGAAAATAGACGATTCCGAAGAAACAGACGAGGTTTATGACAAATTTTGCGGCGGTTTCTCCGCGGCGTCCTTTTCGCCGAACCATCCGGATGCAGAACCGGATCAAAAAAAACAGAAGCAGAACGGCCAAAATGCAGACGAGAAGTTCCCCGACCGAAAACGGGGCGAGAGAAGTCACGGCGTTTCCTGTGTGCGACAGTCCCGAATAAACCGTGCGGGCATACCATTCCGCAAAATCCGGATGTGCGGATGCCGCCGAGGTCAGTATCCACGCAGCCGGAACGAGCAGAAGCAGCCAGAGCCTTTTCCATTTCCTCAGGATGCCCATTTCCAATTCCTCCATATACTGATGAAAATATTATAGCATACTTCGTCAAACCTCCGGTGTTTTTTATCGCAGCCGATATTGCCGTTTTCCAGGAAAGATGATATGATAATTTAGGAATTTTTGCATGGTGAAAAGGAAAGGGAGGGGTTTGTTTGCACTTTTTTCTTAAACCGGAAAGTGGAGACAGGATCCTGTTTGCCGTTTTAGATTCCTGCGGAAATCCGGCTTACAGAGTAGCAGGGGAACCCACATCTCTCGGCTGCCGGTATACGCTGCGCGGCGAAGATGGTTCTTCCGCAGCGCGGATGTCAGGAGTTACATTTCCATCCGACGTTCACTATTCCATATCTGCGGGCAGCCGGCATATCAGGGTTACAGTCAGGCCAGAGGCTTCTCATCGCGCCGTGTGTTTCAAAGGGGTCCGCTGGCGGTTTCGCGGTAATATTCTGGTGCGTTCGTTTGATATTGTAGAAGACCGGCCGCCTGAGCAGCCGCGCGTCATTATGACGCACGGCCGCTGCTGGAACCGCCACGGTGACTGCTATGCCATTGAAATCCCCTGCGGCGCCGATGTTCCGTTGGCGCTCTGCACGGCCGTTGCAGTTGACTGCGCGGTTATCGGGGGATGCGTGTCGCCGGTTCCGGTGAATTGAACCGTTTGACAAACGGCTGCGTCCATGGCATAATATTTATTTATAACTCTGTTAGATCCCGTTTCGGCGGGCAGGGTGCTGGGTTCTAATTATAGGAGGAAGCAGAAAACATGAACAGGGAGCTTGCCAAAACCTACGATCCACAGGAAGTGGAAGACCGGATATATCAGTTCTGGCTCGACGGAAAATACTTTCATGCCGAGCGGGAACCGGCGAAAAAGCCATATACGATTGTTATCCCGCCGCCGAATATTACCGGCCAGCTTCACATGGGTCATGCGCTGGACGAGACCCTCCAGGATATTCTGATCCGCTGGCGGCGGATGCAGGGCTACAGCGCGCTGTGGCTGCCGGGCACCGATCACGCCTCCATTGCAACGGAAGCGAAAATTGTGGAGCAGATGCGCAAAGAGGGCCTGACAAAAGAAGATATTGGGCGCAAGGCGTTTTTGGACCGCGCCTGGAAGTGGAAAGAAAAGTACGGCGGCCGTATTGTCGGGCAGCTGAAAAAGATGGGTTCCTCCTGCGATTGGGATCGGGAACGCTTTACGCTGGATGAAGGGTGTTCCAAAGCCGTGCGCGAAGTATTTGTACGGCTGTACGAAAAGGGTCTGATTTACCGCGGCGAACGGATTGTCAACTGGTGTCCGCACTGTAAGACCACCATTTCCGACGCAGAAGTGGAGTATTCCGAGCGCGACGGATTTTTCTGGCATGTCCGCTATCCGTTCAAAGACGGCAGCGGGTATCTGGAGCTTGCGACCACCCGTCCGGAAACCATGCTGGGCGATACCGCCGTGGCTGTCCATCCCGAAGATGAGCGCTACCAGAAATTTGTTGGCAAAACACTGATCCTGCCGCTTGTTGGGCGTGAGATCCCGGTCATTGCAGACGAATATGTGGAACGTGATTTTGGAACCGGCGTGGTAAAGATTACGCCCGCCCACGATCCGAACGATTTTGAGGTTGGCAGGCGCCACAGCCTGAAAGTCATCAACGTGATGAACGACGACGGAAGCATCAACGAAAACGGCGGAAAATACGCCGGAATGTCCGGCCTCGAGGCGCGCAAAAAAATCGTTGAGGAACTAAAAGAGCAAGGTTACCTTGTCAGGGTGGAACCCATCAAGCACAATGTCGGTGCCTGCTACCGCTGCGGAACGGTTGTAGAGCCGCGTGTCTCAAAACAGTGGTTCGTCAAAATGAAGCCGCTGGCTGAACCGGCTATCCAGGCCGTCCGGGAAGGAAAAGTTAAATTTGTGCCCGACCGGTTTTCCAAAATCTATTTTCATTGGATGGAAAATATCAAGGACTGGTGTATTTCCCGCCAGCTCTGGTGGGGGCACCGCATCCCCGCGTGGTACTGTCAGGACTGTGGGGAAACGATTGTAGCTCGAGAAGCGCCCCATGTCTGCCCAAAGTGCGGAAGCAAAAATCTCAAGCAGGACCCCGATACATTGGATACGTGGTTTTCTTCGGCACTGTGGCCCTTTTCCACTCTCGGCTGGCCGGACAAGACCCCCGACCTGGATTATTTTTATCCGACCGATACGCTGGTTACGGGCTACGATATTATCTTTTTCTGGGTTGCGCGCATGATCTTTTCCGGATTGGAGCATACGGGTCAAGTTCCGTTCCATACCGTGCTGATCCACGGCCTTGTGCGTGATGATCAGGGCCGCAAAATGAGCAAGTCGCTCGGCAATGGAATCGATCCGCTGAAAGTGATTGACCAGTATGGCGCCGACGCGCTCCGCTTTACGCTTGCCACGGGCAACAGCCCGGGGAATGATATGCGCTACTCAAAAGACAAAGTAGAAGCAAGCCGCAATTTTGCAAATAAAATCTGGAATGCCGCCAGGTTTATCCGGATGAACCTGGAAGGGCATGATGTCCCCAACAAACTGCCCGATACACTGGCACTGGAAGATAAATGGATTGTGGATTCCTTCAACCGCGTTGCAAAAGAAGTTACGGAGAATCTGGAACATTTTGAACTGGGGATTGCCGTTCAGAAACTTTACGACTTTCTGTGGGACGAGTTCTGCGACTGGTATATTGAAATTTCCAAGATCCGCCTGAATTCCGGCAGCGAAGAGGCCGCACAGTCTGCGCGCCGCGTGCTGGTCTGGGTGATGTCGTCCACCATGCAGCTTCTTCATCCGTTTATGCCGTTTATTACTGAGGAAATCTGGCAGGCACTTCCCCATGAAGGCCCCACCATTATGACTTCCCACTGGCCGGAATTCGATTCGTCCCGCTGTTACCCGGAGGCCGCCGGGCAGATGCACCGGATTATGGATGCCGTGCGTGCTGTGCGCAACCGCCGGGCTGAGATGAACGTCCCTCCGTCCCGCAGAACCCATCTCTATATTGCCACGGCCTCTCCTGAAGTTTTCCAGGCAGGTATCCCCATTATCCAGCGCCTTGCGTGGGCCAGCCAGGTGGAAGTCGGCGCCGGTTTTGACCTTTCCCACGCCGTCACCATGATTACGCCGGATGCAAAGCTGTTTATCCCAACGGATGAATTAGTAGACAAGCAGGCGGAGCTTGCCCGTTTGCACAAAGAGCTGGAATCAGCCAAAAAGCAGTATGAGACTGCACAGGCAAAACTGGGGAATGAAAATTTCCTTTCAAAGGCTCCGGCCAAAGTTGTCAGCGGCGTTCGGCAGAATGCCCAAAAACTTTCCGAACATATCACTCTCATTGAATCGGGCATCCGGGAACTTCAGTAGATCTTTATCAAAATAATGAAAATTTTACGGGGCGGTTTTCCGCCCCGCTTTTTGGGAGTATAGGGAATGACGGGTCAGGAAGCCGTAGAAAAAATAGAATCATATCATCATTTTCGTTCTCACCCGGGTCTTGAAGGCATCCGGGCTTTGATGGAGAGGATAGGGAACCCTCAGAAAAAGCTCCGGTGTGTCCATGTTGCCGGGACAAACGGAAAGGGGACGACCTGCACACTGATTGCTTCTGTGCTGCGCAAAGCAGGTTTCAGGACCGGTCTGTACCTTTCTCCTCATGTAAGTGACTTCCGCGAGCGGATGCAGATTGACGGAAACCTGATCCTTCCCGAAGATCTTGCCAGCCTCACGGAACGTGTGCTTCCCGCTGCAGAAAGCATTACGGCGCACGGTGTACCTGTTACGGAATTTGAGCTGGTTACCGCCATCGCCATGCTTTGGTTTGCCGAACGCGGCTGCGATGTTGCCGTTCTGGAAGTCGGTTTGGGCGGCCGGTTTGACGCGACCAATGTGATCACGCAGCCCCTTGTTTCCGTTATTGCTTCCATTTCGCTGGATCATACTCAAATCCTCGGTGATACGCTGGAAAAGATCGCCTTTGAGAAGTGCGGAATTATCAAGGAAGGCTGCCCTTCCGTCTGCTATCCAAATGAGCCTCCGGAGGCGCTTGCCGTCATCCGGTGTGTTGCCCGGGCAAGGCATAGTGCCCTGACGGAAGCCTCCAGTATACACCTGAAAGTTTTAAAATCGGATTTATCCGGCACGGAAATAGAATCTCCGGAAGGCCGGCTTTTCCTGCCGCTTTTAGGGGAGCATCAAGTCAAGAACGCCGCGGCGGCTCTGGCCGCCCTGCGCGTGCTTCGCGAAAACGGCTGGAAAATAGGGCGCGGAGACATTGCCGCCGGTTTTTCCGCTGCCCGCCTGCCCGCAAGGCTGGAAGTCCTGTCGAAGACTCCGCCCATCCTGCTGGACGGCGCGCATAATCCGGAGGGAACAGCGGCGCTCGCCTCGGCGATCCGCCGCTACCTTTCCGGGAAAAAGGTCGTTGCCGTCATGGGAATGATGGCGGATAAAGATGTCCGCAAAGCCGTGAAGAATCTGGCCGGTGTTTTTTCACAGGTGATCGCAGTTGCGCCGGTTTCGGCGCGTGCGCTGAGCGCAGATCGCTTTGCGGATCTGTGGAATCAGGCCGGCACGCCCGCCCGGGCGGCTGCAAACATATCAGATGCTCTGGTCCAGGCTTTTTCTTTGCTGGAGCCGGACGGCGCCCTGATTGTCTGCGGATCGCTGTATGTGGCGGGCGATGCACGGAATTTGCTTTTGGACCGTCTCGGCCGTCCACGGATTTAACGCCGACGTCTTTTTTTAATATTGGATCGCTTTTCACTTCCGCAATTGCGGCCGTCCAGTCGGACGGCTGTTTTTTTATGTTCTAATGGCTACACTTTGTCCGTATATATGAAAGGAAGGGAGAGGACAAGTCAATGGATGAGAGGAATAAAGACCGGTTTGACGAGGCATCCGAAGGCACTTGCGAAAGAGTGCGGAAAATCCTTCAAGCCCTGCCGCGCAGCATTAAGCAGGAAGCCCAGGAAATACGGCTTCGGGTCGGCCGGCCGGTTTCCGTCTGCTGCCCTGAAGGGGTCCGTTTTGTCAGAAAAGACGGTAGGGTCAGTGATGTTCCAGATTCCGGCTGCCTGGTATCCGACCGGGACGACCTGGAGAGCAGTTTCCGGATTCTTTGCAGCTATTCCGTCTACAGCCATGAAAATGAGATCCGGAATGGCTTTGTCACTCTGCGGGGAGGCCACAGGGCCGGCATCTGCGGGACTGCGGTTTACCAAAACGGCGCAGTTTCCGGGCTGAAAGATGTCTCTTCCATCAATATCCGGGTGGCGCGTGAAATTCCGGGTTCCGCGGATTCCCTGCTGGAACGGCTGAAAAACAATATTGACGCCGGCCTTCTGCTTGCCGGGCCGCCTTCCAGCGGAAAAACGACCCTTCTGCGGGATATCGCGCGCCAGCTTTCCAACGGAGTGTCCGGAACCGTTCGGAAAGTTGCAGTAGTGGATGAACGGGGGGAGATTGCCGGGGTTTGTCGAGGGGTGCCGCAGAATGACGTCGGCCTTTGCTGCGATGTGCTGGACGGCTATCCCAAAGCGGATGGGATTATGCTTGCCGTGCGTTGCCTGTCGCCTCAGATTATTATCTGCGACGAAATCGGTTCCGAGCGGGAAGCGTATGCGGTGGAGCAAAGCCTGAATGCGGGAGTCGGGGTGATCGCCAGCATTCACGCCGGAAGCGTGGGCGAACTGCTGCGGAAAAAGCAGGCGCTGTCGATTCTGGCAACGGGTGCGTTTGCGTCGGTTGCCATGCTGGAATCTTCCCCGCTGCCGGGGCATATTGCCGGAATTTATAGGACGGGTGATTTGATTGCTGAAACTGGCCGGGGCGGTTCTGCTCATTTTTGCGGGAATCCTGGCGGGATACATGGAATCGCATAAACTTTCAGTCCGTGTGGAGAAGCTGGAAAAGTTCCTTCGGTTCCTTACTTCGGCCAAAACGGAAATCCGGTATTCTTCCATGCCTGTCGAATCCATCGTTCAAAAATACGGGAAGGGCCTGTCGTTTTTGGCAGACTGCGCAAAGCGCAATTCCGGGGGGCAGGGGTGGCCCTCGGCCTGGAACGAGTCCGTCGCTTCCCGGGCAGCCGGGGAAGGGTTTTCTAAAAAGGATCTGGATCTGCTCTATGGGTTCGGCGGCGGGTTCGGCGCAACGGATACCGAAGGGCAGCTGTCTCATATCAGCCTCTATCTCGGACTTACGGCGGAGGCTTTGAAAAGCGCCAAGGAAGAACGTGAAAAAAAGTCCAGGCTTTACCAGATGCTTGGAACCTTTGCCGGCATCGCTTCGGCCCTGCTGCTCTGCTGAAAACGGAGGAATGGAAATGAACGTGGACTTGATTTTCAAAATTGCGGCCATTGGAATTATCGTAGCGGTTCTCAACCAGCTTCTGATCCGTTCCGGCCGGGAAGAGCAGGCGCTGATGACTACGCTGGCCGGTTTAATTGTCGTGCTGATGATCATAGTCCAGCAGATCAGTGTTCTGTTTAAAACGATTAAAACAGTTTTTGGGCTGTAGCGATGAATATCGTCGGGATTGCGGGCATAGCCCTCTGTGCCGCTGTGATAGCGGCGATGCTCCGGCGCTATCATCAGGAATACGCGGTTCTTCTCAGCATTGCGGCGGGAATTTTGATTCTGACCGAAGTGCTGGCCAACATTGCGCCGGCGGTCCGTCAGATCAGCCAGCTTTTGTCTTCGGCGGGGCTGACGGCGGGATATGCGGCCATTTTATTCAAAACGCTCGGCATCTGTTTTCTGGCGCAGTTTGCGGCGGATTCCTGCCGGGATGCGGGAGAAAATGCGCTGGCGTCCAAAGTGGAGCTGGCGGGGAAAATAGCGGTCGTCATTCTGGCGCTTCCGCTGTTTGAAAAAATTGCCTCAACGGCAATCGGATTGGTCGGTGGATGAAAATGAAAAAAACGGTCTGTCTGGTCCTTTTGATTGTGTCCGTCTTCCTGTTTTCAGAACCGGCTTCTGCAGCAGTTTCGTCCGGCACCGAGGATTATCAGCGGTGCTATCAGGAGCAGATGCGGCAGAGCGGGGCTGAAGATCTTCCGGACAGGCTGCCGAAGGAGACCCAAAAAACGCTGGAGCAGCTGGGAGTAAGCGGAACTGACTGGGAATCCATCACGTCGATCACACCCAAAAATTATTTTCAAAAAATCCTGGATATTTTTACCGGAAAAATGAAAAATCCGCTCCGCATTTTAGCTTCGATCATTGCGGTTGTCCTTCTCTGTGCGCTCCTGAACGGGCTTCGGCTTTCTTTTGGGGAACAGGCGCTGGGTCAGGTGATCGGGATGGTCGGGGCCCTGTGCATCTGCACCATTGTTGTGTCGCCTCTGGTTTCCTGCATTTCGGATTCCGCCGATGTCCTCAAGGCTGCATCCGGATTTCTGCTGGCCTGTGTGCCGGTGCTGGTCGGAATTATGGCGGCCGGCGGGCAGCCGGTTTCAGCCGGGTCGTACCATTTGCTGATGCTTGCCGCCGGCGATGCCGTTTCCATTTTCGCTACGACTGTCCTCGTTCCCATGATGGATATTTTTCTTGCTCTTTCCGTGGTGTCTGCCATTTCGCCGGGTATTCGCCTTGACGGCCTGTGCTCCGTTTTTAATAAAGTCGTGAAATGGGTGATGGGGCTTGTCATGACGCTCTTTACCGGCTTGATCACCATGCACTCTGTCCTTGCCGCGTCGATGGATACCACCGGCGTGAAGGCCGTCAAATTTGTGGTAAGCAGCTGTGTCCCCGTGGTCGGCAACGCTCTGAGTGACGCTATGAATACCGTGAACAGCTGTATCAGAACGCTCAAATCCGGCGTTGGGGCGTTTGGCCTGCTGGCCGGAATTTTCATTTTTCTGCCGGTGCTTGCCGAGTGTCTCCTCTGGCTGATAACGCTCACTCTCGGTTCCGGCATCAGCCGCATTTTTGAACTGGATGGGATTACTTCACTTCTGAAGGCTTCCGCCGACGTTGTATCCACCCTGCTTGCAATCCTCCTGTGCTGCATGATGGTGCTGATCATTTCCACTGTGCTGATGCTGATGCTGGGGGGTGCGGCATGAGTGCCGTCCGGGAGTGGTCGACGGTTATCTGCCTGGCGGCCCTGGCAGCCGCCCTGCTGCAAAGTCTGGTGCCGAACGGCTCGATGGAGCGAATGGCTAAATTCGTCATAGGAGCGTTCTTCATCTGCGTTATTATCCTGCCTTTATCCAAAGCTGTCCCTCAAATGAAACTCCGCCTAAGCCGCAGCAGCTCCAGCGTACAGAATGACCGCCTGGAAACCACGGTGGAAAGCCAGATCCGATCCGAATCACAGAAAAGCATCTCCAATTTGGTTACAGCCGAACTGAGCCGTATCCACATCAAGTGCAAAAATGTTCATGTGGATATGGATACTGATGCGAACGGCAGCATATCAATTACTAAAGTAACCGTAACGCTGGGGAAAAAATATGCCGCACAGTGTCAAACGGCGGCGGACTATCTGGAAAAAGAATTGGGTATCAAGACGGAGGTCGTATCCGATGGGAGTTGAAAAGGGCGGCGGAACGGGCAAAGGGATGTTCCAGAAGCTGGCAGAAAACGAAAAATACCGAAAAATCGTGGTTACTGCCGGGATTCTCGGAATTGTGCTGATCCTTTTGTCCGGGAATCTTCAGAGCTGCGGCGGAAAACAGTCATCACAGACGGCGTCTTCCCGGAGTTCCGGCTTGTCGGCTGAAAATTATGAAAAACAGCTGGAAACCAATCTCACAGAAATTATTTCCCAGATCCGCGGGACTGGAAATGTTCGGGTTATGGTTACGCTGGAGCAGACGACTCAGTATGTGTATGCTACGGAAGAAAAGAAAAGTGACCAGCAGACGGACGAAAAAGCGGAAAGCGGGACCGGGAAAAAGGAAAGCAACAACAGCGACGAGACGACTTATCTTCTTGTCAAGGATGCGGATGGTTCCGAAAGGGCCCTTCATGTAACCGAGATCCAGCCGGTGGTTAAGGGAGTTGTTGTTGTCTGCGACGGCGGCGACGATCCGCAGGTGCAGCAGGATGTAACCGACGCGGTTACAACAGCGCTCCACATCACTTCCGTGCGGGTGTGCGTTATAAAAGCAAAATAATAAAAATCGGGGGGAATACGTTTATGACAATGGGTAAACGGCAGCTTGTACTTGCAGCGCTTGTTGTCGCGCTCGGCGCAGCCGTATATTTAAACTGGGCGTTTTCGGGGGAGACCAAACTGCCTGCAACGCAGGCTGTTGCTTCCGGTGACCGTCAGTACGGGCAGACGCTGATGGTGAACGCTTCCGGAAGTGCCATCGTCTCATCCGCATCCAGCACAAAATCCAGCACCAAGTCCGCAGTCAAATCTGCCGCTTCCGGGAGCAGTTCGGGCACGGGAAAAAATTCTGCCGTCAAGACCGAAGCGGATGCCGATGACGCCTATTTCAGCCAGGCAAAACTGACGCGCCAAAAAGCCAGAGACGAGGCCGTGGAACTGCTGAAAGACGTTCTGAAGGACGTTGGGAAAAGCGACGCTGCCAAAAAAGAGGCTGTTTCTCAGGCGGCGGTGATCGCTCAGAACATTGCCAGGGAGGCAAATATTGAAAACCTAATTGAAGCGAAGGGCTATTCCGAGTGCGTCGTTTCTATCGGGAAAGAAGATTGCAGCGTTATCGTCAAAACGAAAGAAAATTCTCAGAACGACGCCATTGTGATACAAGATATTGTGTCCGGCCAGACGGGGCTGTCGTGTGATAAAATTAAGATAATCGAGCGTCAGTAGTTGAGTTTGCGGGATTTTGTGGTATAATAACCCCGTGGAAGTTTGACAATTTACAAGCCCGTTCAGGCCCTCCACAGATGGGAGGGCCTTTTATTTTGCAGTTGCGGAGGAACACATGAATCGAAGAAAAGCACGGGAACAGGCGTTTATATTAATTTTTGAAAGAAGCATCAGCCACGATACCACACGGCAGATTGTCGATGCGGCGGAAACTTCCGAAGATATTCGGATCGAAGAATTTGCGGAGCAGACTGCGGAAGGGGTAGAGCAGAACGAGCTGGTGCTGGACGGGCAGATTCAAAAATATCTTCGCGGCTGGAAGATGGACCGGCTGTCCAAGGTGGTACTGTCGCTTCTCCGGCTTTCCCTGTATGAAATGAATTTTGGGAAAGATATTCCGATCAGCGTTTCCATCAACGAGGCGGTAAATCTTGCTAAAAAATACGGCGATGAAAAAGATGCGCGGTTTATCAACGGCGTCCTTGGTTCGGCGGCACGGGAGCATGACGGTGAAGATGCCTGATACACTGGGAATTGATACCAGTAATTACACCACATCTGCCGCACTTGTTAAAAGCGGAAAAATGAACCAGAGCAAACGCCTTCTCCCCGTCAAGCAGGGCGAACTGGGCCTGCGGCAGAGCGACGCAGTTTTTCATCACGTCCGCCAGCTTCCGCAGGTGCTGGCGGCCCTTCCGTTTGAGGGCGCCTGCATTGCCGCCGTGGGCGTCTCCAGCCGCCCGCGTGCAGAAGAAGGGTCGTATATGCCCTGCTTTCTTGCCGGTGTTTCCGCAGCCACAGCGGCAGCGCTTTCGCTCGGCGTGCCGCTTTACCAGTTTTCCCATCAGCAGGGCCATATTGCTGCCGTGCTTTATTCTGCCGGTAAGCTGGAACTTTTGAACCGCCGTTTTCTCGCTTTTCATGTGTCCGGCGGCACCACCGAAGCGGTTTTGGCCGAACCGGATCCCAAAGCTGTTTTCCGGACCCAGATCGTTGCCCGATCTCTCGACCTGAAAGCGGGACAGGCTGTTGACCGGGTGGGCGCCATGCTGGGCCTTCCGTTTCCGGCGGGACCGGAACTTGAAAAACTTGCGCTGAAAGCGGATGCCCGTTTTTCAATCCGGCCCAGCCTGAAAGGGGCCGACTGTTCTCTTTCCGGCATTCAGAACCGGTGTGAAGCCCTGCAAAAACAGGGAATGCCGCCCGAAGAGATCGCGGCGTTCTGTCTGCAGTCCCTGCTGGCGGCGCTGGATGGTATGGCCGGAATCCTGCTGCACCAATACGGCAGCCTGCCGCTGGTGTTTTCAGGAGGGGTTATGTCAAATTCTATTCTCCGGGCGGCGCTGAAAGAAAAATACGGCGCTGTCTTTGCCCCTCCGGAATATTCATCCGATAATGCTGCCGGAATCGCGGTCCTGGCCGCACGGAAAGGGGGAATTGCCCTGTGACTTCTATGGATGCTCCGGTTGTGCTGACCGTTACGCAGCTAAATACCTATTTGAAGTCGCGGTTTGAAGAGGATGGAAATCTCACTCATCTCTTTATTACAGGCGAAATTTCCAATTTTACAAATCACTACCGTTCTGGTCACCTTTATTTTTCCCTTAAAGATCAGAAATGTGTGGTGCGGGCCGTCATGTTTGCACGGTACGCTTCGCGCCTGCGTTTTCTGCCGCAGGACGGGATGCGCGTGATCGCGCGCGGGCGGGTTGGCGTCTATGAAGTTTCCGGGCAGTACCAGCTTTATGTGGAGGATCTGCAGCCCGATGGGCTCGGCGCGCTGAACCTTGCCTTTGAGCAGCTGAAAGCGAAACTGGAAAAAGAGGGCCTGTTTGCCGCCGAACGGAAAAAGCCGCTTCCGAGTTTTCCCCATTCCATCGGTGTTATCACGTCCCCTACCGGAGCGGCCGTGCACGATATCCTGACCGTTCTGGGGCGCCGGTATCCTCTGGCGCAGGTGGTGTTCTGCCCGGTTCTGGTGCAGGGCGAAGGGGCCGCCGCGCAGATTGCGGACGCGCTTGAACGGATGAACCGCCTGAACTGTGCCGACGAAATTATTCTCGGGAGGGGCGGCGGCTCGCTCGAAGATCTGTGGCCTTTTAATGAAGAAATTGTCGCGCGGGCCGTAGCGGCGTCCCGCATCCCGGTCATTTCCGGTGTGGGGCATGAGACGGACTACACCATCTGCGATTTTGCTGCGGATCTTCGTGCCCCAACTCCGTCGGCCGCTGCGGAACTGGCCGTCCCGGATCAAATGGAGCTTTTGTTGGGAATTCAAAATGCAAAAATCCGGCTGAATGCTGCTGCCCAGTCGAAAGTGGCAGAAGCGCGGCAGGCAGTTGACCTTCTGGCCCAAAGCCGTGTGTTCCAAAAACCGGAAGAGCCGCTGGAACTGCGCCGTGTCCAGATCGACCGGCTGGAGGAAACCCTGGTTTCTTCCATGCGAAAAAAAACGGAATCGGCAAAAGCCTGCCTTTCCCGCGAAAGCGGAAGGCTGAATGCTCTGAGCCCACTGGCGGTGCTTTCCCGCGGATATGCGGTGGTGTACGGTGAATCCGGCCGGGCGGTCTCCCGGTTCCGCGAAATCCGGCCGGCCGAAAAAATACAGGTGCGGATGCACGGCGGGCGGCTGGACTGTACGGTGGACAAACTGCACAGCGACCTTTTAAAACCAGACGGGGGTGTGGATCATGAAGAAAAACATGACGTTTGAAGCGGCTGCCGCAAGGCTGAAGCAAATTGTCGATCAAATGGAGTCCGGCGATCTTCCGCTGGAAAAATCGCTGAAACTTTTTGAAGAAGGTTCCGCTCTCGCTTCATACTGCTATCAGAAGTTGTCCGGAGCTGAACAGAAGATCAAGCAGATTACCGATTTGGAGGAAACCGATGAAAAATCAAGCGGGAAGAATTGAACGAAGCGATTATCTCGATGCCGTGCAGGATGCCCTCCAGAAATATGTTCCGGAAGAAAAAGGGCGGATGCAGTCGGGGCTGTTTCAGGCTATGCGCTACAGTCTGCTGGCGGGCGGAAAGCGCATCCGTCCGATCCTGGTCTTGGAATTCTGCGGGCTCTGCGGCGGCAATCAGGAATCCGCCCTTCCGTTTGCGTGCGCTATTGAGATGATTCACACCTATTCCTTGATTCATGATGACCTTCCCTGCATGGATGATGACGGGATGCGCCGCGGCCGGCCGTCCAGCCATGTGGTTTTCGGTGAAGCGCAGGCTCTGCTGGCAGGGGATTCCCTGCTCACTTTGGCGTTTGAAACGATGCTTTCTCCTGAGAGCGTCCAGGGGGCGGGGGCGGCGCGTGCTGCCCGGGCGGCTGGTGTGCTTGCAAAAGCGGCTGGACCCTATGGCATGGCGGGCGGCCAGGCGATTGATCTTCTGTGCGAGGGGAAGCCGGTTTCCATGGAAACCCTCCAGCGGATGGATGAGTGCAAAACGGGCGCCTTGATCCGGGCTGCAGCGCAGATGGGGTGCATTCTGGCGGGAGCGGACGATCAGCGCCTTTCCGCCGCGGATCGATATGCCGCGTCGGTTGGCTTTGCTTTCCAGATCGAGGACGATCTTCTCGACGTGGAGGGAGATTCCACGGCGATTGGAAAACCAGCCGGAAGCGACGCAGAGAACAGCAAAAGCACGTATGTTTCCATCTTGGGGGCGGAACGGGCGAAACGGGCTGTTGACGAACTGACGAAAACTGCCGTGCAGGCGCTGGATCCGTTCGGTGAAGACGCGGATTACCTCAAAGATTTGGCAGAAAGACTTGCCCGCCGGAACCGGTAGCCGGTGTGCCTCAGACAGGCATTGACAAACTTGACGGTCCATGGTATAATAATTAGGCCGCATATTGCGGGTCTGTAAGAGGGAAACCCGCCCGTCAATAGCGAGATTCATAGAAAAGGCAGGACCTTTAGTTGATGTTTGCAGTAATTGAGACCGGCGGCAAGCAGTACAAAGTGCAGAAAGATGATGTCATCTTTGTCGAAAAGCTGCCGGCAGAAAAAGACTCTTCCGTTGAATTTAAAGTACTGGCTTTGAATTCGGAGGACGGAATGAAAATCGGCGCACCGTATGTCGAGGGCGCTTCCGTAACCGGTAAAGTCCTGAAAAACGGGAAATCCCCGAAGATCACGGTCTTGACCTATAAGGCCAAAAAGAACGAAAAGCGCAAGATGGGCCATCGGCAGCCTTACACCAAGGTTCAGATTGAGTCCATTAATGCCTGAGTTCTTATGATTACGGCGGAATTTTATCATAAAAATGGACAGCTGGCCGGGTTCCGCTTCATAGGACATTCGGATGTTTCCGAAGCGGGAACGGATATTGTCTGTGCTGCGGTTTCTTCTGCGGCGTATCTTGCCGCCAATACCATTACGGAGATAATCGGCGTACCCGCCGATATTTTGGTGGAAGATGGGATCATGTCCTTCAAAATTCCGCTGGGGCGCGCGCCGGAGTGCGGCGCGGTTCTCAAGGGCCTGCGCCTGCATTTGGCTGGCCTGCAGGAACAGTATCCCACAAATATTCAAATAACCGACACGGAGGTGTAAGCTATGCTGAAGATTAATATTCAACTGTTTGCTCATAAAAAAGGAATGGGTTCCACTAAGAACGGACGCGATTCCGAATCGAAGCGCCTGGGTGTGAAGCGCGCGGACGGTCAGTTCGTACTGGCGGGAAATATCCTTGTTAAACAGCGCGGGACTCATATTCATCCGGGCGAGAATGTCGGCATCGGTTCCGACGATTCTCTCTTTGCCTTGATTGACGGCAGGGTCAAGTTTGAACACCTGGGCCGCGACCGTAAAAAAGTCAGTGTTTACACGGCAGAACAGTAATTTCGCGGGCGGACACTGAAAAAGAGCAATCCCGGGTGTTTTTCGCCCGGGATTTTTTGATTTATAAAGGAGAGCGTCGGCATGTTTATTGACAGCGCCAAGATTAAAATTTCCGCGGGAAACGGCGGCGACGGTGCCGTTGCGTTTCACCGTGAAAAATATGTCGCTTCGGGCGGGCCGGACGGCGGCGACGGCGGCAGGGGAGGAAATGTCGTTTTTCAGGTGAACGGCAATCTGTCTACCCTCTCGGATTTTCGGTACAGGCGGAAATATGTTGCCCAAAATGGGGAGAACGGACGGGGCAAACGCTGCAGCGGGCGCGCTGGTGAAGACCTGGTTATTCGGGTGCCGCGCGGAACCCTCCTGAAAGACGCCGCAACAGGCCGCCTGATTGCCGACCTGTCATCGGACGAGCCGCAGGTAATTGCCAAAGGCGGCCGAGGCGGCTGGGGGAATGCCCGGTTTGCCACAGCTACCCGGCAGGCGCCGCGCTTTTCCAAACCCGGCGGCATGGGGGAAAGTATGGAGCTTCGGCTGGAACTGAAACTTTTGGCAGACGTTGCGCTGGTTGGGTACCCCAATGTCGGGAAATCCACCCTGGTTTCCGTTGTCAGTGAGGCGAAGCCGCAGATTGCGAATTATCCCTTTACGACCGTCACGCCGGTATTAGGCGTCGTGCGCCGGGGTGAGGGCCGGTCATTTGTTATGGCGGATATTCCCGGTCTGATTGAAGGGGCCAGCGGGGGTGCCGGCCTCGGGCATCAGTTTCTCCGCCACGTGGATCGCTGCCGCCTGCTGGTGCATATTGTTGATGTTTCCGGGAGCGAAGGGCGCGATCCGAAAAAAGATTTTCAAGTTATCAATACAGAACTGGAAAAATACAATTCGGACCTCGCCCACCGCCCTATGCTGGTAGCGGGGAATAAATGCGATTTGGCTTCGGAAGAGCAGATTAACGGTTTCCGCTCCTATGTGGAAGGGCTCGGGTATGAGTTTTTCCCGATTATGGCGGCAATCCGGTATCAGGTAGACCCTTTGCTGAACCGGATTGACGAACTGCTGAGCAAACTGCCTCCCGTCCGGCAGTACCAGCCGGAACCGGCGCCAATGCCTGCCGAAACTTCTGATGACAACAAGGTTTCCATTTCCAGACGCAGCGGAGTGTATGTTGTGGAGGGAGAGTGGCTCCGGCAGACCATGCGTTCCGTCAATTTTGCGGACGCGGATTCACTCCGGTATTTTGAAAGCGTACTGGAAAAGACGGGAGTCATTGACGCCCTTCGTGCGGCCGGAATCCACGAAGGCGACACGGTCAGCCTTTATGACTTTGAATTTAATTTTATGGAGTAAGGGGATAAACAGGATTGGAACGTCTTTACGGAGCGGACTGCAATCCGCGCCAACTAAGCCCCTTGACCCTCGCGTTCCTCGGTGACGCCGTTTTTGAGGTTTTTGTTCGGGAGCGCCTGGTCTGCATGGGGAGCCGGCCCGTATCTGAACTGCACCGCCTTGCCGTTGAAAGGGTCTGCTGCAAAGCGCAGGCGGAGGGTTCAAAAAAGCTGGAGGGCCGCCTTTCCGAGGAAGAGGCCGATATTTTCCGGCGTGGAAAAAACGCCCGGCCTGGGCATATCCCGCGGAATGCGGAAGTCTCAGATTATCATACGGCAACGGCTTTAGAGGCTTTGTTTGGCTATTTATACTTATGCGGCCGCACGGAACGTCTCTGCGAACTTTTTAACATAATTATCAGTAAGAATCAATAGGAAAGGCGGAAAATTACCTATGCCGTCTGTTCAAAATACCAAGCAAAAAATCACAGAAACCGTAAAAGACCTTGTTTTTTATATTGTGGGAAGCTCATTAACGGCTACGTCCATCTGCATGTTCACCGCGCCGAATCATATTGCCCCGGGGGGTGTGTCCGGCGTCAGCACCGTGATCAATTATCTGTCCGGATGGCCGATTGGCCTGCTGTCGTTCCTGCTGAACATTCCAATCCTCCTTTGGGCCTTTTGGGAAATCGGCTATAAAATGGTTGCAAAGACTTTTGTTGCTACGGTAATTCTTTCCGCGGCCATTGATATTCTCGGCTGTTTTATCCAGCCGTACCGGGGCAGCCCTATGCTGGCCGCTATTTTTGGCGGATGCCTGGACGGCGTCGGCCTTTCCCTGGTGTTCCTCCGCGGCGCCACGACCGGAGGCACCGACCTGATCGCCCGCCTTCTGGAGCGCCATATCCGCTCCGTTTCCATGGGGAAGCTGATGATGGCGGTGGACGGCATGATTGTCATCATCTCCGGATTTGTCTACAAAAGCATGGAAAGCGTCATGTATGCGATTATTGCCATTTTTGTTTCTTCGCGCCTGATTGACACCGTGCTGTACGGCACCGATATCGGAACCGGTAAAGTCCTGTTTATTATTTCGGAAAAAAACGATCTGATTGCACAGGAGATTTTAAGCGACGTAGACCGCGGCGTCACCGTCCTGAAATCGCGCGGGGCTTATACGGGCCATGAAAACGAGGTTCTTCTCTGCGCGGTCCGCCGGTATGAAGTGGCGAAAGTAAAAGATATTGTTCATTCTATTGACAAAAAAGCTTTCCTGATTGTCGGGGATGCCGGTGAAATAACCGGAGAAGGGTTCCGGCCTGTTGGGAAAGATGACAAGACACTGAAGGAAATCCTTCATGATGGCAAAAAAGGGGGCGGTTCCGCGCAGTAGCGCGGGGCCGCCTGAGTTTGCCACGTTATTTTAGTCTTTGCAGTCTTTGCAGTCGCTTCCCTCTGTAGAATCCTTGCACTGAGAAGCACCGTTTTCCTTTTCCGTATAAGAGCTGTTTCCCTTTTTGCGCTGATTGGTCTGTTTGGAAGAACCATTGTCGTTTCCATTGTCTTTGTGGAATTGTCTGTCCAAGGTTTTTCACCCCCTTTATGCCGTTATTGTTTGTAAGGGATCAGAAAAATATACCAGTATTTATGGAGTTGATGCAAGATTGAACAGCCTCCCGTCTGAATATCTGCGGAGGATGCGGCTTCTGCTTGGCGATGAATATGAAGCCTATCGGGCGGGTGCCGGCTGCCCGCCTTTCCGCGGTATCCGGCTGAATCCCCTCAAGTGCAGCGCCGCGGTGCTGCAGGCGGCTCTTCCGTTTTTTCTCCGCCGGACCCCGTTTTCTCCGTTTGGTTATTATCTTCCGGCAGCAGCCGATCGCATTGGCCGGTTTCCCCTTCACCATGCAGGGGCATTTTATGTCCAGGAGCCGTCCGCCGCCGCTGCGGTAACCGCGCTTTCTCCGCTTCCCGGGGAAAAGATCCTCGATCTGTGTGCAGCTCCGGGCGGAAAATCCACCCAGATTGCTGGCCGGATGGAAGGGAAAGGGCTTTTGTGGTCAAATGAGGTTGTCCGCAGCCGGGCGGAGATTCTTCTGTCCAATATTGAGCGGATGGGTGTCCGCAACGCCGTTGTTTCCTGCTGCCGGCCGGAAAAACTCTGCCGCGCGCTGGCTGGGTATTTTGACCGCGTCCTGGTGGATGCCCCTTGTTCCGGGGAAGGGATGTTCCGGCGCAGCGAGGCGGCTGTTCAAGACTGGAGCCCGGAGCATGTCCGTTCTTGTGCGGTGCGTCAGCTGGCTGTTTTAAAAAGCGCCTCCGAAGCGGTCCGGCAGGAGGGGATTCTTGTTTATTCTACCTGCACGTTTTCGCGCGAAGAGAACGAAGGTGTTGTTTCCTCTTTTCTGGCAGAGCAGGGGGGCTTTGAACTGATTGACTGCGGCCTGTTGTGCGGCAGGCCTGCTTTTCTTCCGCAGGCCCGCCGAATTTATCCAATGGACGGCGGGGAAGGGCATTTTGTCGCCGTCCTGCGCCGGCATTCCCCGAATCCGTGCGCGGTTTCCTCCTGCCGCCTTGAAGCGGCAAGAGGTGGAAAAGAAGCGGAAGCTTTCTTCCGCCGCATTTTCCGGAGCGGCCCTTCCGGAACGATCCGGCAGGTTCGGGACAGCCTGTACCGGTTTCCGGAGGCGCTTCCCAGAATGGACGGTTTGGGTGTCCTGCGCGCGGGCGTTCTGCTTGGCCGGCTCCGCCCGGGGCGCGTGGAGCCGGAGCATGCGCTGTTCATGGCTGCCCGGCCGCAGGAACTCAGTCAGGTGATTGCGCTTTCTCATGATTCGCCGCAGACCGCCGCCTTTCTGCGCGGCGAAGAAATCGAGGTAAGTCCTTCCCTGAAAGGATATGCAGGGGTTTCTGTAGACGGCGTCATGACGGGTTTTGGAAAATGCTCCGGCGGCTGGTTGAAAAACCACTATCCGAAAGGGCTGCGCAGCCATTCCTGACAGGGTGCCCTGCGGGTTTCTGCCAGCGTGCTATACTGAAAAAATCAAGAATATCGGAGGAATTTTGGGCTATGTCTGTCGAAAAAGTAAAAAACTATCTTGTGCGGTGCGGCCTGAAAGACCGGGTGCGGGAATTCCCCGTTTCCAGCGCCACGGTGGAGCTGGCAGCCAAAGCTCTTAATGTAGAACCAGCCCGCATTGCGAAATCCATATCGTTTTATGAAAAGGACGGCGGATGCCTGATCATTGTGGCAGCGGGCGATGCCAAAATTGACAACGCAAAATTCAAGGCCGAATTCGGCTTCAAGGCAAAAATGCTGAGCCGGGATGACGTAGAGCCCATGACCGGCTACCGGATCGGCGGGGTCTGCCCGTTTGACAATCCGCCGTCTGCAAAAGTTTACTGTGACTGTTCCCTCAAGCGGTTTCAGACTGTTTTTCCCGCTGCCGGGAGCGCGAATTCCTGCGTCCGGCTTACCTGCGGCGAACTTTTTACGGCATCCCACGGCGTCCGGTGGGTGGATGTCTGCAAGAATTGGAAAGATGAGGACCAGCCATGAGAATGAGGTTCAAGCGCTGGGCCGGTCCGGAACTGGACGCGTGCCCGTTTTTTATCCGCCATCCGGAGCAGTATCTCGGTAAATGGCACAGCCTTTTTGCGCGCGAGCAGCCGGTTGACCTGGAACTCGGCTGCGGAAAGGGTTTCTTTCTTGCGGGGGCTGCCCCGTGGAACCCGCAGACGAATTATATCGGGATTGATATCAAGGATGCGGTCCTCGGCCCCGCCAAACGGTATATTGAACGGGCGTACCAAGTAGCTCAGAGGGAACCGGACAATATCCTTCTCACGGCCCTGGATATTGAACGGATCAAAACGGCAATGGGGCCGGAAGATGCCGTTCACCGGATTTACATCAATTTCTGCAATCCATGGCCAAAGCCAAAACATCATAAGCGGAGGCTGACCCATCCGCGCCAGCTGGAGCAGTACAAGAAAATTCTGGAGCCCGGCGGAGAGATCTTTTTTAAAACCGACGACGCTCCGCTTTTTTCGGATACGCTGGGCTACCTCCGGGAATGCGGGTTTACTGTCACATGGAAGACAGACGACCTTCATGCCAACTGCCCGCCGGAAAACGTCATGACGGAGCACGAAATTATGTTTGTTGAAAAACATATTAAAATTAAAGCACTGAAGGCGCGTTATCCCGGCTGATTTCTTAAATCCCTTCTAATTCTAATTTAACCTGAATTTAACATTGCCGCCTTACAATATTTTATATGAAATATTGGAGAGGAAATCACAGAAATGGAAATTGCTCAGAGCAAGCTCCCTATCATGAGGCAAGTTCGGGTTCATTCTCCCAAAACGTCGGAAAACTCAGAGGCAGACAGCAGCAGGCTGGAAACGAAGATCTGCTTTCAGGATCTGAACCTGTATTACGGCGATTTTCAGGCCTTGAAGCATATCAGCGTAAAAATTCCTAAAAATAAAGTAACTGCTTTTATCGGTCCGTCCGGGTGCGGCAAATCCACCTGCCTCAAAACGATCAATCGGATGAACGATCTGGCCGAAAACTGCCGGATTGAAGGAACCGTAACGGTAGGAGGAAAAGATATCTATGCCCCCGGGATGGACGTCACGCTTCTGCGTAAGCGTGTGGGGATAGTTTTCCAGACCCCAAACCCGTTTCCCATGTCCCTTTACGACAATATCGCCTACGGGCCCCGGATCCATGGCATCAAGTCCAGGCGCGAACTGGACGGGATTGTAGAAACATCCCTGAAAAGTGCGGCGCTTTGGGACGAAGTGAAAGACCGCCTGAAAAAATCAGCCCTCAGCCTTTCCGGCGGCCAGCAGCAGCGGCTTTGTATTGCCCGTGCCATTGCGGTCCAGCCGGAAATTCTTTTAATGGATGAACCAACCAGTGCGCTGGATCCGATTTCAACCCTGAAGATCGAAGACCTGATGGATGACCTGCGGAAGAAGTACACCGTGGTCATTGTGACCCATAACATGCAGCAGGCCGCCCGGATTGCGGATAAGACGGCTTTTTTTCTGCTCGGCGAGCTGGTTGAGTATGCCGACACCGTTGAAATGTTTAACCGTCCGAAAGATGAGCGGACCGAAAGGTATATCACCGGGCGGTTCGGCTGATGTGCCGCGCTTGTTGTTTTTCTCGCCGCAGGCGGTATAATGAGGGGGTGATACGCGGTGCCAAGAAAAATATTCGACCGCGAATTGTCGGATTTGATTTCCAGCATGGCGGAAACAGGGAATGCCGTACAGTCCAGAATTCAAAAGACAGTCACTGCGCTGCGTACCTCTAATATCACCATAGCAGGTGAAGTAGCTGGCAGCGACGGCGAAATCGACCGCATGATCCGTCAGTGTGAAAAGAAATGTATGGATCTGATTGTCCTGCAGCAGCCGATTGCCAAGGATTTTCGCGTAATTGCCGCTTGCCTTAAAATTTTGACCGATGTAGAGCGGGAAGCGGATCAGTGTGCGGATATCTGTGAAATCCTGACCACCGGGGAGCTGAAGGACAGCTGCCTGGCAGCTGCCCATGTTGCCGCTATGCTGGAAACGGCGGGCAGCATGTTCCGCCGCTCCATGAATGTGCTTTTAAACCGGGACGTGTCAGAGGCCCGCAGAATCTGCCGCACCGATGATGAAGTAGATCTGATGTTTTCCCGGATCATTCTCGAGGTGAGCAGTATTATCTCTGAAAATCCGGGCAATGTCATGAAGGAAGTGGATTTGCTGTTCATCACCAAATACGCGGAGCGCATGGGCGACCATGCCACCAACATTGCGGAATGGGTGATTTTTATGGAAACGGGGGAGCATCCTGATTTAAACGCCAAATAGGCGGGAGGGCGTGTATGGCACTGGTTTATATTGCCGACGATGAAGAAAGCATCTGCAAAATTGTTTCGATCGGTCTTCAGGACAGCGGCTTTGAAACAGCCGAGTTCGCCGACGGAAAAACGCTGCTGGAAGCGGTAGACAGAAGACGGCCGGATGCCGTTATTCTCGACTGGATGATGCCGCAGCCGGACGGGCTGACCGTTTGCCGCACCCTGCGCGAGAACAGCAGAACACACGATATCCCGGTTTTAATGCTGACCGCCCGCGGGGAAGAAATCGACCGGGTGCTGGGCCTTGAGATCGGCGCGGATGATTATATCGTCAAGCCGTTCAGCGTCAAGGAGCTCTGCGCACGGGTTAAAGCCGTCCTGCGCCGTTCGGCCCGAAAAGCAGCGCCGGAACCGCCGCTGCTTTTCCATGGTTCCCTGTCTGTGGATATAGAGAGGCACCAGGTTACCAAAAATGGAAGACCCGTGGAGCTGACGGCAAAAGAATTTGATCTCCTTGTCATGCTGATGCGCCATAAGGGCAAGGTCCTGACGCGGGATATGCTGCTCGACCGCGTGTGGGGGGTTGAGTATTTCGGTGATACCCGAACCGTCGATGTCCATGTGCGGTACCTCCGCCAGAAAATCGAAACCGATCCGGACAATCCCATCCTGATTCGGACCGTCCGGGGCGTCGGGTATAAATTCTCCGAATTACCGGAACCGAAAGAGGAGAACGTCCGATGAAAAAGAAATGGATCCTTTTGAATGCCGCCGTAATCATCGGAGGTTTCTTTTTTGCTTTTTTCTGCGCCGCACTGCAAATTCAAAACCAATACTGGTCCGAATTTAGCAACCGGCTGGATACGGCGCTGGCCATCCTGTCCACCCAGACCGACGAACTCAGGGAAGATCCTTCCGGCACGGCCGGCAGGATCGGCAAACAGCTTTCCTCAGCCCGGCAGGAAATGCGTATCAGCATTATTACCCCTTCCGGCAGAGTCGTCGGCGACAGCGCTAAATCCGAAATCGACCAGAACCATCTGAACCGCCCGGAAATCCAGCAGGCGCTGAAAACAGGAAGAGGTTACAATACCCGCATCAGCGCCAGCATTGGGGTGCGCTATTATTATGAGGCCGTTTATGTAAAGGGGAAGTACTTTCTCCGGGCGGCCCTTCCCACATCCGACCTGGATGCGGCCGTCTTAAGGCTCTGGGTGATTGCGGCGCTCAGCATGCTGCTTGGGATTGTCCTCGTGTGCGGATTTACGGCCTGCCTTGTCTGCCGCATCACAGGCCCTATTGGCAGGCTGACCGCTGCGGCGGAAAAAATGGCGGGCGGGGATTATTCCTGCCGGGTTCAGGGGACTTTCCGTGATGAGATCGGGCTTCTGGCAAAGTCTTTCAACAGTATGGCCGAAAATACCGAAAAGGCGTTTTCCCTCCTTACCAGCCAGCAGAACCAGCTGAACGGGGTCCTTGAAGGGATGAGCGACGGCGTCCTGGCGGCGGGAGAAAACGGTAAAATTCTTTTCCTGAACCAGAGTGCGCGCCGTATGCTGGGCAGCGCATCGCTGGCGCAGGGTGAAACGCTGGGCGGAAGCCTTTTGACGCAGCAGATTGCCGGGCAGATGAGGGAGAGCTCCCGCGGAAACTGCGCTTCCAGCCGGGATATGACCGGGGAAGACGGCCGGCAGTTCACGGTGTATACCGCGCCGATCCCCTGCCAGGAAACCGAATCAGCCCTGGCAGTGATCTCCGATGTAACCCGCCTGCGGAAACTGGAGCGTATGCGGAGCGAATTTGTCGCCAATGTAACGCACGAGCTCAAAACGCCCTTAACGTCCATCCGCGGCAGCATAGAGCTCCTGAAAAGCTCCGACCGGGATGAAAAAACCCGCCGGTATTTCTACGACATTCTGGATATTGAAGCCGAGCGCCTTCAGCATTTGATCGACGATATGCTGGTCCTGTCCCGGATCGAAAACGCCAGGGACGATCCGTCCGCGCAGCCGTGCCAGGTAGCGGAGGCCATCCGCAAATGCGTGGAGCGCATCCGGCCGGGTGCTGAAAAAAACGGGATTACCATCCGCATGAATCTCGACAGCAGCCTGTACGTATCCTGCTCGCCGACCCGCCTTCAGCAACTGTTTGGCAACCTGATCGAGAATGCAGTCAAATATAACGTCCCGCAGGGCAGCGTCACCATTACCGCCGCAGGGCAGAAAAAAATGGCGGTAATCCGTGTTTCGGATACCGGAATTGGCATAGCAAAGGAGCATTTTCCCCGCCTGTTTGAACGGTTCTACCGGGTCGATGCGAGCCGTTCCCGCGCGGTGGGGGGCACAGGTCTCGGCCTGTCCATCGTGAAACACCTTGCCGTTCTGTACGGCGGCGAAGTCGGTGTGGAAAGCAAAGTCGGCGAGGGCAGCACGTTTACCGTGCGCCTTCCGCTTCTTCCGCAGGGGCGGAAGCCTGATTCGTGATTCTTCCACGGGGACTGTCACAGCTTAAACTCGTCCGGATCATGCTTTTTCAGCTCGGGCGAGCAAAATGGCGAGCGTTTCAGCGGATCATACCGGAAACGGCTGCAGGACGGCCCTTTTCGGCCTAAGTGGCAGAAGGTTCCGGAATAATTCGCGCAGTATTCGCAGTTCGGTTCAATGCTGCTGCCAAAAAGATTTTTCTTCTTTTTCCCAAACATCATGAACAGGCTCCCGTTTCACATTATTTTTTATTATAGCATTATTGCTCCTGAATTTCCAGCTTTTCGTGAGGCATATTTAGCAAAAGGGCAAGGCACATTAAGGCAAGCGCCGCCGCAGACGGAATTGAGCCCGAAAACTTTGCGCTGACCGGCCCGCTGATATTGGAAAATACCGGAGCACATTCCGGAAAAAGCTGGGTCAGGCCGAAGCATACGGCTGCGGAAAGCATTCCCTGCAGCAGGCGGCAGGCCGCGAAGCGCAGGCGGCTGATTGGAATATCCCCGAGGCAGGCCAGCACCTGGAAATGGACGCACAGTCCTCCCCAGCCAATCGCCAGGGCCACCGCCCACAGGGGCACCCTCAGGCTGGCAAGATCTGAGCAGCCCCCCGTCACTTCCAGGGCAGCTGAAAGAATGGCCGCCGGGACCCGTGTCTTTACCGCTGTACGCAAAAGCCCCATAAACGAAGCAAACAAAATCACAAAACAGCACATCATCAGGGTTGAGTATGCCGCGTCGGAAGCGGATGCGATCAGCGCCCGCGCCGCGTCGATGGGCGGGCCGCTTTCCTGTTTGCGGAGCGTCCGGGACCGTTTCCCCATGGCCGCCCCGCAGAGCAGACCCATCAGGAGAAACGATATCATTTGGGAAACAAACAGGATGGTTCCCGCCTGCGCGCTTTTCAAAAATCCCACCCCAACTGCGGTAATCACAAACGACGGGCCTGCATTGACGCAGAAACAGACCATCTGCTCTGCCTGATCCCGGTCAATCAGCCCTTCTTCGCGCAGGGCCGCAATCGAGCGCGCCCCCGCCGGGTAGCCGCCGATAGCGCTCATCAGCACAGAAGCTGCCGCTTCGCCCGGCAGACGAAGCAGAGCCTGCGTGGGCCGGTTCAGCGCTCTGCCGATTTTCCGGGCAAGGCCGCTCTTTACCACAAAGACCGACAGGACCATAAACGGGTAAAGGGAAGGGATTAGAATATTCAGCGAATAGCCAACACCCTTCTGGGCCCCCTGCGAAGCCTGCGCGGGAAAGATCAGCAGGGCGCAGGCCGCGGCAAGCACGGCGGAAAACAGCAGGCCGGATTTGATTTTCATGCAACCACCCCATTTCGTCATGTATATGCTCCGGCGCGGATATTTACGTCTTTTGCCGCATAGCATTTAAGGGAGATCACGGGGGAGATGGTTGATTTGCGGAAGAGCGGGAACTTTTTCGATCAGCCCGAATGGAATGTGCCAATGCACATTGAACTGTATGGAAACCGCAAAGCGGTTGTCGAAGGGTGCTGCGGCGTGCTGGAGTATGACGACGACGTGATCCGAATCCGCACCCGAGCCCAGCCCGTCCGGTTCACCGGGCACGGGCTGGCTATCCGATGCCTTACGGTGGATGCCCTCGTGGTGGAAGGGTATATTACCTGTATTGATTTTTCCGGCTGAGGCGGGGGAATTATGATTTCATTGCAACTGACGCGCTGGCTGATTGGATATGTCCGCTTTTCCGTCCTCGGCGGAAATCCGGAGCGCTTTTACAGCCTCAGCGCGCATTCCGGGGCTGTCCTGTGGAATATTTCCGCCTGTTCCAAAAGCGGGGCATGCGTTGCCGCACGCCGCTACCGTTCCCTGCGTTCCTGCGCGCGCCGGACCGGGTGCAGGCTCCGGGTGCGCGGGCGGCACGGGCTGCCGTTTCTGCTCCGCCGGACTCGGGGAAAAGAGGGGCTTTTGGCAGGTGCCGCCCTCTTTTTTGCCATTGTCTGCCTTCTTTCCCTGCGCATCTGGTGTATCCAGATCACCGGGAATTCTTCCGTTCCGGCTTCCCGGATAGCGGCGGAGCTCCGTTCCGCTGGGCTTTCGCCGGGAACCCCTAAAAGAGATGTTGATCCCCGGCTGCTTGCGCAGCGGATCATGCTGAAAATACCTGAAATCCGCTGGATGAGCATCAATACGCAGGGATGCACGGTTCAGGTTGCCGTTCAGGAAAAGACGGCGCAGCCGGAGGTGAAGAAATCGGGCGGCATCTGCAATATCAAGGCTTCAGCCACAGGGCAGATTGTCTCCATGAAAGTTTATTCCGGGACGGCTCTCATCCATAAGGGTGACGCCGTGGCGGAAGGCCAGCTTCTGGTCAGCGCCGTTGTGGAAGATAAGGCGGGCGGCAGTACGCTCCGGCACGCTTCTGCCGAAATCATTGCCCAAACTTCCCGGACTTTAACGGTTTCGGTCGCTTTGGACCGTCACCGTACGGTGACGACGGGCCGGACGGCCGTCCGCCGGAATTTCGATCTGTTTGGCGTCAAAATACCCATTACCCTTCAAACCAGACCGCGGGGCACCTACCGCCGCTCGTGCGAACAGTGCAGCTTTCAGCTTTTTGGGACCGTGCTTCCCTTCGGTATTTACACCGAGCACTGGGAGGAAATCCGAGATGAAAAATACCGCCTTTCCAAACAGCAGGCCCTTAAAGCGGCGGAAAAGGAAATCCGCCGGCAGGCAGCCATCCGCCTGCCCGGAGCCAAAATAATTTCTTCCCAGCCTTCCCCAAAATGGGAGAAAAATTCCCTTCTTTTTACGGCAAATCTCGTTTGTGAGGAAAATATTGCTAAAGAGTCTGAAATTTCCATAAAATAGGCTCGTAATTTTGGCTATTTTAAAATTACTTCATTTGAAAATTTCCCGGTAAATGTGCTATAATATATTTAAACTCCTCTCATTGTATTCCGGGATTTTCAGGTGATGGAATGTTTGAACAAAGAGTCAGTATTGACCGGATGGAACAGGCTGTTGCACTGTTCGGCAGCTTAGACGAAAATATCAAGCCGATCGAACAGGAGTACCACGTGTCAATTGTCTGCCGCGGAAGCGAGATGAAAATTTCCGGTGAGCCGGATGACGTGACAAAAGCGACGCGTGCCGTTGAAAGTCTCCTGTCGCTCATCAACCGCGGCGAATCCCTCAGCGAACAGAATGTGCGCTATTGCATTATGCTTGTCAACGAAGGGCAGGAAAACAAAATTGATTCCCTAGCGGGGGACTGCATCTGTATTACATCAAAGGGCAAACCGGTCAAAGCCAAAACGCTTGGCCAGAAGAAATACTGCAATGCTATACGATCCCATACCATAACCATTGGGGTGGGTCCGGCAGGTACGGGAAAGACATATCTAGCCGTTGCCCTTGCGGTGACGGCGTTTCGCGCTCAGGAAGTAAACCGAATCGTTTTGACGCGGCCCGCAGTAGAAGCGGGCGAAAAGCTGGGCTTTCTGCCCGGCGACCTTCAACAGAAGGTTGATCCGTACCTCCGTCCGCTGTACGACGCGCTGTTTGATATGCTCGGCGCGGAAACTTACCAGAAGTATGTGGAGCGCGGCAATATTGAAGTGGCTCCGCTTGCCTATATGCGCGGCAGAACGCTGGATGACAGCTTCATCATTCTGGATGAAGCGCAGAACACCACACCCGAACAGATGAAGATGTTTTTAACACGTCTCGGATTTGGTTCCAAAATGGTTATCACGGGGGATATTACCCAGATTGACCTGCCGGACGGCCGGAAATCCGGCCTGAAAGATGTACTCCATATTTTGCGGGGTATTGACGATATTGCGCAGGTCCGGTTCAGTGAGAAAGATGTTGTGCGCCATAAATTGGTGCAGGAAATAATAAAAGCTTATGAGAAAAACGAAGAATCGGGGCGGTGATTTATTATGGGAAAAGTCAGAGTTGTTATTGACAATAAGCAGAAAGCGGTTAAAATTCCAACAGGTCTTCGGATGCTGATCCGAAGGTGCTGCAATGCCGTGCTGGAAATGGAGCATTTTACAGATTCGGCGGAAATCAGCGTCGTCTTTGTAGACAACAGCCAAATCCAGAGCCTGAACAAACAGTACAGGAACAAGAATATGGCGACAGATGTCCTTTCATTTCCGATGGGCGAAAATGGAGTTTATGATACCAACCATTCCACTGGGGCCAAAATTCTGGGCGATATCGTGATCTCTATGGAAAAAGCGGTCGAGCAGGCAGAGCGTTACGGCCATAGTCTGGAGCGGGAAGTCGGTTATCTTACGGCCCATTCCATGCTGCATCTTCTGGGGTATGACCACGAGAAGGGCGGCATTGAAAAAGTCCGTATGCGCGAAAAGGAAGAGCAGGTTATGACGGAACTCGGTCTGCCCAGCACAAGCAGTTATGTGCTGGATGAAGATGAGGAATGAGGTTTGCGTTTTTTAAAAAGTTTTCAGTATGCCTTCCGCGGCATCGTTTACTGTATCAATAACGAACGGAATATGCGAATACACACAGTAGCTGCACTGTATGTATTTGCTTTTTCGTTCTTTTTTCATCTTTCGCGGACCGGTTACGCAGCCCTGTTCCTGACCTTTGCCATTGTTTGGATTGCAGAGCTTTTCAATACGGTAGCCGAAGAGCTGTCTGATATGGTGGCCGCCAGCTTCAACCCGGTCGTTCGGATTATTAAGGACATGGCGTCTGGCGCGGTGCTTGTCGCCGCCATATTTGCTGTCTGCGTGGGCATCTGCCTTTTCTGGCATCCGGCGGTGTTTTGGAGCATCTGCCTTTTCTTTGCGGGTCATCTGGCCCTGCTGGCCCTGCTTGCGGCCGTCACAGTTGCCAGCTTTTACTTCGCTGTGTTAGGTCCCCTCGGTATTCGGGACAAAGTTCGTAGGATAAGAAAAAGAAAGGAAGAAGTGCCGTGAATGACAGCCTCAAATCCGCTTTTGTCGCAATTGTAGGTGCTCCCAATGTGGGGAAATCTTCTCTGCTGAACACCATGATGGGAAGGAAAATTGCCATCGTTTCCCAAAAACCACAGACAACGCGGACTCGCATTACGGGAATCTTGACGGAAAAGGAAACCCAGCTGGTCTTTTTTGATACGCCTGGCCTCCTGAACCCCCGCAGCCGTCTGGATGAATATATGGTGCAGTCCGTGAATGAATCCGTTTCGGGAGTGGACGCCTGCCTCCTAGTGGCAGAGGCCGGGCAGGAGCTTCCGGACCCCGTGCGGGAACTGATCCGCGGATTCCAGCCTTCCGGTACGCCGGTTATCCTTGCTCTCAACAAGATCGACCTTCTGCCGGATAAAAGCGTGCTGATGGCTCAGATAGCAGAACTGTCGGGCCTTTATTCTTTCCGCGCCGTCGTACCGGTTTCCGCAAAGACGCACAGCGGTGTCAGGAGCTTGGTGGATGAGTTCAAAAGAATTGCCGTGCCCGGCCCTCATTTTTTCGACGACGATGCCCTTACCGACCAGCCGGAACGGATTCTCGCAGCGGAAATTATCCGGGAAAAAATGCTCCGTCTGCTGAACCGCGAGGTTCCCCATGGGGTCGCGGTCTATGTGGAACGGATGTCTGTGCGGAAAAACGGAAGTGGAATCGAAGATATTTCTGCCACCATTTACTGTGAAAAAACCTCCCACAAAGGGATTATTATCGGAAAAAACGGTTCGATGCTGAAAAAAATCGGTACGTATGCCCGAGAAGATATGGAGAAGTTTTTCGGCTGCAAAATCAATCTGAAACTGTGGGTCAAAGTCAAAGAAGACTGGCGCAACAGCCAATCGGCTCTGCGCTCATTTGGCTACGATGCTTCCGATTTCAGCAAATAGTTCCATTTTTTTACAGCGTTTATTTGTAATATTGTGGGGCTTATACATATATTTACCGCTCATAGATTGCCGGGAACAACAAATACTTTAGGTAGAATGATTTCCGGAAAGGAGCGGTTACATTGGATGAAAAGACGGCATGGAACAATTTCAGCCATACGGGCAGCATCAGGGATTACCTGATTTATACCCAGTGCAAGACAAAACAAAACGAATCGGAACCGCAGGAGGATCAGCATGAAGATAGACGCGCGGGGCCTGGTGGTTATGGAGAAGCGCGTGGGTGAAAGCGACCGCCTGGTCACTTTGCTGACGGCGGAAAAGGGAATCCTGCGTGCGTTTGTCCATTTTTCCGGGCGTGCGCGCGGCAGCAGGCTTTCTGCGACTCGGCTGTTTACTTATTCCCGCTTCACGATTTACGAGGGGCGGGACAGTTACATAATCGACGACGCGCAGCCCATTGAGGTCTTTTTTGACCTGAGAAAAGAGATCAGCCGGCTTTCGCTGGCTCAGTATTTTTGTGAGCTTTCCGCTGTGCTTGCCCCCCAGGGCAGCGAAGCGGACGGCTTTTTGCGTCTGATGCTGAACGCGATGTATTTTCTTCAAAAGGGAACCCACCCTGAGGGGATTATCAAGTCTGTTGTGGAAATGCGCATGATGTCCCTTGCGGGCTATATGCCGGATCTGGTATACTGTGCAAAGTGCCGGTGCTATGAGGCAGACACCATGTTTTTCCTTCCGCGCAGCGGAATTATCCTTTGCGGGGACTGTTTTCAGCCTTCTGAAAGCCAGAACCCCGAGCCTGCCGTGGCGCTGGGGCGCGGAGCGATGACAGCCCTCCGTCATACAATTTACGCTGACTTCGGCAAGATGTTTTCTTTCCGCGTTTCTCCCAAAGCGGAAAGTGAGCTGGCCGAGACTTCAGAGAGGTACGTCCTTGAAACCCTCGGCCGGGGGTTCGGTACGCTGGATTTCTACCATCAGATGTCTTCAGCAAAAAAGATTTAAAAAATATTTTAAAAAGTTGCCCTCCGGAGGACAACTTTTCCCGGAATTTACAGGTATTATGAAAGAAGATTTTTAAAGGCGGCCGGATTTTAATAGGCCGGCACGGCCATTAAATAACAGGGAAGGATTTCTTACCAATGAGGAACAATATGCAAATGCAGAAACACGAAAAAGCGCTTGAGCTGGATAAAATTTTAAAAATGCTTGCACAGCTGACAGCCTGCAGCGATGCCGCGCAGGCGGCGCTGAAACTCGAGCCGGATCCTCAGAACGCCGAGCGCCTTCTAAAGGAAACGGATGATGCCTATGTCCTCATGGCACGTTTCGGGTCTCCGTCGTTTGGGGGTCTTGCAAATGTGACCAGCTCTCTTCGGCGCGCGCAGGCGGGCGCGACCCTCACCATGGGAGAACTGCTGAAAGTTTCCGTTGTCCTCCGCACCCTGCGGGGTATTTCGGAATGGCACCAGAAGGGGGAAGAGGTGTCCACCAGTCTGGATGATCGGTTCAGCCTGCTGATGCCAAACCAGTATCTGGAGGATCGGATCAACGGGGCGATTCTATCTGAAGAAGAGATGGCAGATACCGCCTCGCCGGCCCTTGCGTCCATCCGCCGGAAAATCCGCTCCGCTTCCGTACGGGCGCGCGAGGTGCTTGACCGTATGGTTCGGTCACAGTCATACCAGAAGTACCTTCAGGATCCGATCGTTACGATCCGGGAAGGGCGTTTTGTTGTCCCGGTCAAAGCGGAATGCCGGAATGAAGTGTCGGGCCTGGTGCATGATACATCCGCCAGCGGCTCCACGGTTTTCATTGAGCCGATGGCTGCTGTAGAAGCCAACAATCAGGTGCGTGTCCTGCTTTCGCAGGAGAAAAAAGAGATGGAGCGGATCCTCTCAGAACTTTCCGCTGAAGCGGGCGGTTTCGCAGATACCATCATCCGCGGTTATGGAATTGCCGTGGAGCTGAATGTGATTTTTGCCAAGGCTTCTCTGGCATATAAAATGAAAGCCACCCTGCCGAAATTAAATCAGCGGGGCGTTATCCGTCTGCACAAGGCCCGGCATCCGCTGATCGACAGTGGAAAAGTCGTGCCAACCGATATTGAACTCGGAGACCGGTTTGACACGCTGGTGATCACCGGCCCCAATACGGGGGGCAAAACCGTTACGCTCAAAACCGTCGGCCTTCTAACGCTGATGGCAATGTGCGGCCTGATGATCCCTGCGGCGGAGGGAAGCGAACTGTCCATTTTTCATCAGGTGCTGGCAGATATTGGCGACGAACAGAGCATTGAGCAGTCCCTTTCGACCTTTTCTGCGCACATGAAGAATATAATAGAGATTATGGGAGATGCCGACGGCAACAGTTTAGTCCTTTTAGATGAACTGGGGGCCGGTACGGATCCGGTAGAAGGTGCGGCCCTGGCTGAATCCATTTTGGAAGCTCTCCGCCAGAAAGGGGCAAAAATTGCCGCCACGACCCATTATTCGGAACTGAAGGCCTACGCTTTGCAGACCGCAGGTGTTGAAAATGCGTGCTGTGAGTTTGACGTTGCTACCCTTCAGCCTACTTATCGGCTGCTGATTGGCATGCCGGGCCGATCCAATGCATTTGCCATTTCCCTTCGCCTCGGCATGGATCAGGGCGTGGTGGAACGGGCCAGGCAGTTGGTCTCCGGCGAAAACCGGCGCTTTGAAGATGTGGTGCAGAATCTGGAAAACAGCCGAAAGCAGCTGGAAACCGAACGGGACGCAGCCGCGCAGGCACGCCGGGAAGCGGAACATGCGCGGGAAGAAGCGGAAGAAACCCGCAGTCATATCCGGGCCGAAGAAAATCGGGAATTGGAAAAAGCACGCCAAAAAGCTTCTCAGCTTGTCGATCGCACCCGTGCCCAGATTGATTCGCTTCTGAACGAGATGGAAGAAATTAAAAAACAGCGGAGTCGGACGCTGTCTGCTGAACAAAAGGCAAAGCTGAAGTTTGGTCTGCGCTCGCTGGAAAATACGGCCGACCCTGTCAGCCGCAAAGAAGAAGAAGGCTATCGTTTGCCCCGGCCGCTGAAAGTCGGTGATACGGTCCGGATATACGATATTGATAAAAAAGCAACCGTTCTTCGTCTGCCGGAAGGCAGTTCGCAGGAGGTGCTGGTTCAGGCCGGTATTTTGCAGACACGCGTCCCGCTCTCGAATCTGCGCTTAATCCGGGAAAAGCCCAGTCGGCCTGTTTTCCGAACGGTGACGAAGACTTCCGGGTTAAGCGCTCCGGCCGCACAGACAGAAATTGACTTGCGGGGTCAGACGGCGGAGGAAGCCCTCATGAATGTGGATCGCTTCATTGATTCGGCTGTGCTTTCCGGCGTAGGGCAGCTGACCATTATTCATGGGAAAGGCACGGGCGTTCTGCGCGCTGCCATTCATCAGCATCTCAAAAGCCATCCAAACGTCAAAAGCTACCGTTTAGGTACATTCGGTGAAGGCGAGTCTGGTGTCACGATTGTTGAATTAAAATAAACTGTGAATGCAAGGAGATGCGTCCACCCATGAACGTTTCAAAAAGAAGTACTGTGCCGCGGGGCAGAAAAGTCCTTACGGTGTTTCTTGCTATTCTAGTGGTGCTTCTGGCCGCCGCCGCTGTTTTAACTCGGATGCTGTTCAGCGATCCGAATGCCGGCAAAGGCTTTGATAAAGTTACGCCCACCGATACGCTGATCAAAAAAATCCTTCAGTCGGCGTCCTCAGGAAAAGAATGCAGCTTTTCCGTGGAGGAAATGAATGGATGTCTTTCTTATCTATTTCAGCAGCCGGAAGCTCAAGGAAACGGCAGCAACTTAGAAATTTACGGAGCTGCCGTTTCTGAGGTTTCCGGATCTTCCGCCGATCTGTATCTTCCTGTCCGTTACCGCGGGAAAAATTTTGGGGTGGTTTTGAATTTGACGCCTTCTCTCAACAGCAGGGAAGATCTCCTCGTTTTCAGGGTGAATTCCGTTCGTGTCGGCCGGCTTCCTGTTCCTCTTAGGTGGGCGCTCAGTTATGCACGGAATCATTTGCCCAGAGGTTTTTCCGTTGAAGGCAATGAAATAACCTGTCAAAATCCTTCCATCAAAACTTCCTATCTCAGTATCTCTGCTTCCGTGAAATTATCTGAATTCAAGCTGGAAAACAGCTTTTTGAAAACGAAAACCAAGGCTGACCTTCAGGTGGCAATCCCATAAGATCAAAGGGATGATAATAATTCGGATGGAAGTCCAATATATTACTAACAAGGGTCAAATGCAGTTACAGTTTTGAGCCGCAGTTTGGGCAGAAGCGGTTGCCTGGTTCGACCCGTGCACCGCAGTGGGGACAAAATTTTACTGCATTTCCGGCAACCCGAAACATCCGATCCGGCCTGATTTCCATATTGGGATCCCGTTCCAGACGCCGGCCTTCCTCCCGGTCAATTTCGTATACTGCACCACACTTCGGGCAGGATACGAAATACCTTTTTCCAAACCGAAAAAGAGGCAAGAAAAAAAAGATAAATTGTTGGTACACACACGTCACTGACGCCAAGGCACTGGTAATTCCACAACATGGAAAATACTGGCACCTGCGCTTTCCCAGTTCTTTTGAACCGCTGGTAACAGCTATAAAGAAGAACATGAATGATACCCCGCTTTTTCATTGCATTTAAAAGTATCCTATACAAGAAATACCTTCCTGTCAATAAACTGAAAGAGAAAGGAAGAAAGATATGGTCATTCGGCTGTTTCACAGACATATCGTACTGGCATGCATTTTAATTCTTGCGGCTGTGATTGCCGTGACTATGGCCGTAAATTACAACCGGGTTCAAACCGTTCCGGTATCGGCGGAAACAATATCAGATTTTGGTACAGAAAGGCAGAACGGGAACCGGGAGGAAAGCAGAAGCAATTCAGTGAGGGGGACCGGCCTGACGGATTCAAGTTTGAATGCTGTGTCAGTTCTCGTTTCGAATCATGTGGCTTCACAAAAAGCGGCTGCCGGGACATCATCTAAAGTTCCTGTTTCGAGCAATATCAATTCACAAAAGGCAGTTGCCGGGACGTCGCCCAAATCTTGGGAAATGCGGGCGGTATGGGTTCCCTATATGAGTTTGAATATGAGCCGTGAAAACGATAAAAGTGAGCAGTCTTTTTTACAGAAATTCAATACGATTGTTAAAACAGCAAAATCGTGCGGGATGAATACGCTGGTTGTCCAGGTTCGTCCGTTCGGAGACGCGCTGTACCCTTCAGCTTATTTCCCGTGGAGCCATATTGTCGGTGGGACGCAGGGGGTAAACCCCGGTTATGATCCACTGAAAGATATGGTGTCGGCCTGCCACGGAGCCGGACTGAAAATCCATGCGTGGGTGAATCCTCTGCGCATTCAGGTATCCGGGACGCCATCCATTCTGGCTACCGGAAATCATTATTACAAATGGAAAAGCATTTCCTCAAAATCGGATTATGTCATAGATTACGGAAATGGAAAATATTATAACCCTGCTTATGCTGAAGTGCGGAATTTGATTGCAGACGGCGTTCGGGAAATTGTCAAAAATTACGATGTGGATGGTGTCCAGTTTGACGATTATTTTTACCCGACCCAAACAGCCGACTTTGACCAGCATGCGTACAGCGAATACTGCAAACAGGCTAAAAAAACCGGCATACCGCTTAATTTGGCGGATTGGCGCAGAGCCAATATCAATGCCCTTGTTTCTCAGGTCTACCGTGAAATTAAATCCGTGAAAAAAAATGTTCCCTTTGGTATTGCACCTCAGGGAAACGTCCAGAATGACTGGAATATGGGGGCAGATGTTGAGTCGTGGTGTTCAGCTCAAGGGTATGTGGATTATATCTGCCCGCAGCTCTATTATAATTTTGACAACCCTACGCTGCCGTTTGATACGGCTGCCCAGACCTGGAAAAACCTGATCAAAAATAAAAATTTAAAACTGTATTTTGGTATCGCGGTCTATAAAGCCAATTCCGATGCAGACAGCGGCACCTGGAAAAAATCCTCCTCCATTCTTTCCAGCCAGGTGCAGTACGGACGGAAAATCTCCTGTGACGGATTTATGTTTTATTCTTATGACTATTTGACCGGCGCTCAGACAAAGGATGAGGTCCAAAACGTTATAAAGCTTCTAAACTGAAATAGGTTCCGCCATGCAGAAATCTTTTGTGAAACCGGATATGCGCACAGGAATAATTTTTCCGTGCAGGGCTTTTGTAGAATGAACGTGAATCGGTGTGTAATTTTCGGTGTATCCTTCATAGATATTTTTACCGCATTCACGCTCAAACAAAACCGGTTCTACTTTTCCGACCTGGCTGTTAAAAAAAGATTTGCGGGTTCTTTCAGCGGCCTCCAGCATCCTTTTACTCCGGATTTCCGCAACTTCCGGCGATATCTGCCCCGCAGCTTTTGCCGCAGCGGTTCCAGGTCTGCGTGAATATATAAATACATGCGCTTTTGCAAATCCAATTTCCTGTTCAAATGCGAGGGATTCACAGAATTCTTCTTCTGTTTCACCTGGAAAACCGACCATGATGTCGGTAGTAATTGCCGTATTGGGAAAAGCATCACGCAGATTGCGGACAATAGTTCGGTATTCGTCAGCAGTGTAATGACGGTTCATTCGCTTCAGTGTTCGGTCACATCCGCTTTGAAGGGATAGATGAAATTGCGGACACAGCTTTTTCTGACGAGCCAAGCGCGCAATGGTATCTTTGTCCAGCTGTTCCGGCTCCAGAGAACCAAGCCGCACGCGCTGGATTCCATCCTGTGCACAGGCAATTTCAACGGCGTCGCAGAGGGTTAGGCCAAGATCCTGTCCATAAGCGGAAAGATTAATCCCCGTAAGAACGACTTCCCGGTAACCACCTGCGGCAATCCTGCCGAGTTCATGCCGGAGGTCATCCGGATTTTTGGAACAGACCCGTCCGCGTGCGTAAGGAATAATACAGTACGAGCAGAATCGGTTGCAGCCATCTTCTATTTTTACGAAAGCGCGTGTCCTTTCAAAAAAGCGGTTGACTTCTATGGGTTCAAAAGTTCCCTTGTGAGGAATAATGTCAATAATACGGCGGTGAGTTGATAAAAATTTTTGAATATTGGGCAAAAGCGACGACCGGTTAGAATTTCCAAGAATTATATCCGCTTCGGTCAGTTTAGCCGCTTCTGCTGGAAAAGCCTGCGGCAGACATCCGGACAGCACAATCACGGCATCCGGGCTTTCCCGGCGCGCTTTGTGCAGTGCATGGCGCACCTTACGGTCACTCATGGCTGTCACTGTACAGGAGTTAATCAGAATAACGTCACTTTCGGCGGCAGAGGAACAAACGGAAAAGCCTGCAGAGGAAAGTTCGTTCAGCATAGCCTGTGATTCATATTGGTTGACTTTGCAGCCAAGGGTAATGGCAGTTACATTCATTTGTTCACCTTCAATAAAAATATATATTTTGTTTTGTGATTGGTGAAAATCTATAGCCATATTATACATTGACCAATTATTAAAAATAGATTATATTGTGAGTATAACAGAAATGAAACACGGAGGGAACTGTTATGTACACAACGTCGATTCTTTTATCAAGTATTGAATCTGTGAAGAAATTTGTTACGCTGACCAACAGTTATAATTTCCCGGTTGACTTGGTAACGGACAAGTACAAAATTGATGCAAAATCCATCATGGGTATTTTCAGTCTTGATTTGTCCAAGCCTCTGACCATTGAAGTTGATGACAGCGGCGATACCAAAGGAAATGCAAAAGAGTTTATTCATCAACTTCAGCAATTTCAATGTGAAAAGGTTCCCAACAAAGTTTGATTAAAATCCGGCGTAAAGCCGGATTTTAATTTTATACGCTTTCGTATTTTTGTGCCAGCAAACTCCAGCGCTGAAAAAGGGCGTCATTATCTTTTTTCAGCTGTGCAATACGTTCGGTCAGATCCATGGTGGCTTCGTAATCGCATGCTGTCTCTGGAACGGCTAACTGATTTTCCATTTCATTGATTTTCTTTTCTGATTTGTCGATTTGTGTTTCCAGACGGTTCATTTCCGCCTTTTCATGGCGGATCAAGGCCTCTTGTTCTTTTCGCTTTAAATAATCACTTTTACCAGAAGACTGCTTTTTTGTTGCGGAAATCTTCTGAGTATTTAAAGATTCTGTGTAGCTGCTGTAATTTCCGGCAAACGATTCTGCTCCAGAAGTGCTAAGGCTGTAGATTCGGTCGGCCAGTTTATCAATCAGGTATCGGTCATGCGAAACAATCAGAAGTGTACCTTCATAGCCTTGCAGCGCGTTTTCCAGAGCTTCGCACGATGCAATGTCCAAATGGTTTGTCGGTTCATCCAAAAGCAGAAAATTGTCACGCGACAGCATTAACCGTAAAAGGAGTATCCTCGCACGTTCTCCGCCGCTTAGCGCCGAAACCGGTTTGAATACATCATCACCCTGAAACAGAAATATGGCCAGGGCATTGCGGACTTCGGTCTGACTCATTGCCGGATAATAATCCCAGATTTCGTCAATCACTGTTTTGTCTGGTCTCAGCCCTGTTTGCAGCTGATCGTAATAACCGGTCTCAATGCCTGCTCCGAAACGGACAGATCCGGCAGACGGACGGTTAATTCCTAGAAGCGTTTTTAGCAGGGAAGTTTTTCCGCACCCGTTCGGACCCAAAAGAAAAACCCGTTCCCCGCGGTGAATCTCCATATTGACATGTTCAAATAATTTATGATTTCCAAATTGCAGTGCCAAATCCTCAACCTGGATGACGTCGTTGCCGCCTCGCTGGTTGATACCGAACTGAAATTGGAAATGCTTGTCCTGTTTGTCAGGTTCCACAAGCGTGTTTTTCAGCCGAGAAATGGCTTTCATTTTGCTTTGGGCCGTTTTATAGTTCCGCTCTTGGTTCCAGCGCCGCTGCTGCTCCACAACACCTTCCAGTCTCCGGATCTCTTTCTGAGTATTTTCGTATTTGCGGTTTGCAGACAGTTCCAATTCGTCCCGCTGAGCCAGGTAAGAAGAATAGTTTCCGGTAAATACTCTGAACCTGTGATTTTTCAATTCAAAGGTGCGGTCAGTCGTTTGATCCAAAAAATAGCGGTCATGTGAAATAACCACATAGGCACCGGAATAGCCGCGCAAAAAATTTTCAAGCCATTCAACGGAAGAAATATCCAAATGGTTTGTTGGTTCGTCCAGCAGAAGGAGATTGGCTTTTCCAAGGAGCAACTTGCCAAGCTGAAGTTTTGCCCGCTGGCCGCCGCTCAGGGAGCCGACGGGCATTCGCATCTGCTCTTCCGAAAATCCAAGCCCCAGCAAGGCAGCATGGGTGCGGCTTCGGAATGTCAGGCCTCCGGATTGGTTAAAGCGTTCAGTCATCGATGTTTGCAGGTCAATTAAAGACTCTGAGTTTAGGGAATTGGATTGCAGACGATTGGTGATTTGATCCAGCTTTTGTTCCAGCTCCAAAAGGGAGGCAAAGACGCTTAATACTTCATCGTATGCGCTTCGATCCAGATTGCGGCAGACATATTGTTCCATATATCCCAATTTTGTTTTTCCAGCCCGGCTGATATTCCCTTTGTCTGCGGATAATTCTTCCGTTAGAATGCGAAACAAGGTTGTTTTTCCGGAACCGTTAACGCCAATAAGGCCAATCCGATCATTTTCTTGTATTTCAAACGAAACTCCTTCAAAAACAACATCCGTTCCAAAATATTTTCCAAGTCCGCTTGCACTTAATAAGGCCATCCTGATATACCTCTCCTGTTATGTAGAATGCGGAGCGCCAGAAGACGGCTCCGCAGTTGGTTCTTTCTTTGCTATTATAACGAAAGTGCACCGTGAAATCAAGCAGATGGCTTTACAGATACTGTTTTAGGGCTTGGATATTTTGCTTTTCGGTTTCCACATAGTTTTCAGCCAGCTTTTTTGTTTCCAGATCGCAGTCTTCCAGGTGATTCATGGTTTTTGTCATGCTGATGATGCCCATAACAGAGCCGTTAATCATCATTTCCGAAATCCTCTGAGGACTGTGGTGGAAGAACGTATTTATTTTTATCGATCCGCGCATCATTCTTCGGGTAACGTTGCTGATGCTGTGAGGTTCTGTACCCTGCAGCTTTATCATAGCGGCGGCTTTTTCCGATGTGTTGATATAGTTTTCATCTTGCTTTTTAATTTGGCTCCGCAGTCCCCAGTCTGTGGTTTCAGGCAATATCAGTTCAGAAGCTTCCATCCCTACCCGGCAAATTTGGTATAGCTGATTTAAGGTTTTCTTCCGATCGCTTGTGCTTTGCATGGCTTTTCATCCCCTCCCGGTATGCTTTTTACTTGAAACAGAAAAAAGCAGAAATTGTAATCTCCTGTTTTTATTTAATTTTATCCAATTTCAAAAACAATTAAACCAACTGATAAAGATAAAATACTGGAAATACAGCTGCGGCGTTTACTGGACAAACAATGGTATACGGAATATAATATTTTGAGTTGCCGGAAATCTGATTCTTCCATTCTACCAATTCTATTTATGCGAGGTGATTTCGTGCAGGCTGGAATTTCAACCGCATGCCTATATCCAATGCTTTTAGAAGATTCGTTTTCCCAGCTGATCAATTTGAATTTTCGGTGTTTTGAGGTTTTCCTTAATACATGCAGTGAATTCGGGGAACCATATCTCAAAAGATTAAGGCGGATGGCAGATAACAGCGGAAGCAGAATTCGCTCCCTTCATCCGTTTACGTCTGGTTATGAAAATTTTCTGCTTTTCTCCGACTATGAAAGACGTTATCGCGATGGTCTTGAGTTTTATAAACATTATTTTCACGCATGCAACCTTTTGGGGGCGGACTTGCTGGTGCTGCATGGAAAAAGGAGTGACAAGCCCGGCATTTCCGACAGAGAGTTTTTTGAGCGTTATAGCAGACTGTATGATCTGGGCCGGACTTTTGAAGTGACAGTTGCACAGGAAAATGTAAATCTTTACCGAAGTGACGATCCTGAGTTTATCAAAAAAATGAAAGTTGCCTGCGGAAAGAATTGCGCTTTTGTACTGGATGTGAAACAAGCAGTCCGCGGAGGCACGGATCCATTTCTTCTTTGCGAGGCAATGGGGGAACAGCTTGCCCACGTTCACATTAATGACAATAATGCCGTTTCAGACTGTTTACTTCCCGGCTTTGGGTCTATGGATTTTCCTAGACTTATTCGGCAATTAAGGCGCCAGAAATTTAACGGAAACTTGATTATTGAAGTATACCGCAAAAGTTTTGGAAAATTGAACGAGCTTGTGACGGCAAAGCAGGTTGTTGAAAGCCTGCTATAAAATTAGGGCGATACTTGATATTTTTCATCAAAATATGATATTATGATACAAAACAGGCAGGGGGGTAGGAGAAATGAAGTGCCCATATTGTGGATACAGGGAAAGCAAAGTGATCGATTCTCGGCCGACTGACGAGGGTGAGCGTATCCGCAGGCGGAGAGAATGCTTGAAATGCTCCAAACGTTTTACAACGTATGAGGTGATTGAAACCGTTCCTATTGTAGTCATTAAAAAGGATAAATCCCGCGAAACATTTGACCGGAACAAATTGCTGAACGGTCTGCTGAGAGCTTGCGAAAAGCGTCCTGTTTCCATTGAGACGCTGGAAAAAATCGTTGATGAAATTGAATCCATGCTTCAAAATTCACTGGATCGAGAAGTTCCATCCAGTTTAATTGGAAAATACGCAATGGAAAAGCTGAAAAACATTGATGAAGTGGCTTATGTGCGTTTTGCTTCGGTTTACCGTCAGTTTAAAGATATCAATTCCTTTATGGAAGAACTCAGCCGGATGATGAAAAGCAAAAAAGCAAAATAGCAATAAATATCCGTCGCAGCCGCCGATTTTATTTTCTGGCGGCTGCTGTGTTACTTGGCTGCTCGGTAAAATTGTTTCCAAATTGTGAAAGTTGACGATCGTTCGGATATTAGAGAGGAAGTACTTTACTTTGTCAACTGCTTATTGTAAAATGAACTGAACAGGAGTGTTGAATTTGCAGCCAAAATATAAGAGAATTTTATTAAAGCTAAGCGGAGAAAGTCTTGCCGGCCCGCAGACACATGGAATCGATTTTGATACGGTCTTAGAGATCTGCAAGCCGGTTAAAACATGCGTAGAGATGGGTGTACAGATTGGAATCGTTGTCGGCGGCGGCAATTTCTGGAGGGGCCGTTCCAGTGGAACAATGGACCGCACGCGGGCCGATCACATGGGGATGCTTGCCACAACTATCAATGCGTTAGGTGTTGCGGACGCGCTGGAACAGCTGGGACTGACCGTACGGGTTCAAACCGCCATTGCCATGCAGCAAATTGCTGAACCGTATATTCGCAACAAGGCCGTGCGCCATTTGGAAAAGGGAAGGGTGGTTGTTTTCGGCTGCGGAACCGGAAACCCGTTTTTTTCAACAGACACAGCGGCAGCCTTGCGTGCGGCAGAGATTGAAGCGGATGTTATCCTAAAAGCCACCATGGTTGACGGTGTATATGACAGTGATCCCAAAAAGAACCCCAATGCCGTTAAATTTGATTCATTAACCTATATGGATGTCCTTAATAAAAATTTGCAGGTAATGGACAGTACAGCGGCCTCGCTGTGCCGGGATAATCATATTCCGATACTGGTATTCAGTATTGACGATCCGGAAAATATTGTAAGAGCGGTTTGCGGAGAGCCAATTGGCACGATTGTAAAGGAGGAACTCCCATGAAAGAAGTTTTGGAAGATGCGGAGAAACGCATGAAGAAGAGTATTGCCGTGCTGTCATCAGATTATAAATCCATCCGTGCAGGGCGGGCAAACCCTGCCGTTTTGGATAAAATCCGCGTGAACTATTATGGTGCGCCAACACCCATCAATCAGCTGGCTGCGGTTTCCGTCAGTGAAGCGCGGGTACTGACCATTCAGCCTTGGGACATGTCCATTTCCCGGGAAGTTGTCAAGGCAATCGAAACTTCTGACTTAGGCATCAATCCTCAGTTTGACGGAAAAATCATCCGCCTTTCCTTTCCGCCCCTTTCAGAAGAAAGACGGCGTGACTTGGTAAAGGAAATCAGCAAAATGTGTGAGGACTGCAAAGTCTCAGTCCGCTCCATCCGAAGAGACACCATGGAGAAGCTCAAATCAATGGAGAAAAAATCCGAAATTACGGAGGACGACCTGAAAAGTGCAGAAAAGAAGACTCAGAATTTAACGGATGAATATTGCAAGGAAGCGGAACAAACCTGCGAAGGCAAGAAAAAGGAAATCATGGAGATATAAAACATTATGGCAGAGAGAGTTTTACCACAGCATTTGGGAATCATAATGGACGGAAACGGCCGTTGGGCGAAAAAACGCGGTTTGCCGCGATCGGCTGGGCACGCAGCCGGCGCTGCTGTATTTAAAAATATCACCCGGTATTGCAGTAAAATTGGAATAAAGTATTTGACGGTTTATGCGTTTTCTACGGAAAACTGGCGTCGGCCTCAAGATGAAGTCCTTACGCTGATTAAGCTTTTCAAGCAATATTTAAATGATGCTTTGACCAACTTTCTCGGAGAAAATGTAAGAGTGTGTTTTTTAGGGGACACTTCGGTTTTTGATCCACAGCTTCGGCAATTAATTGCCGAAACCGAGGAGGTATCTTCGAAGAAAACCGGCATGGTCCTGAATGTTGCTCTGAATTATGGAGGCCGTGCGGAAATCGTTCGTGCCGCCCGTTTCCTTGCCCAGGAGGTAAAAGACGGGAAACTGAATCCACAGGACATTGATGAGAATTCTTTTTCTGCCAGAATGTATACGGCCGGTCAGCCTGATCCGGATTTGATCATCCGCCCAAGCGGCGAAAAACGGTTGTCTAATTTTTTGCTTTGGCAGTCGGCCTATGCGGAATATATTGCTATGGACGTTTTATGGCCTGATTTTCGTCCGGAACATCTTGAGCAGGCTCTGGATGCTTATGCCAAACGCAACCGGCGGTTTGGGGGGATTTAGGTGAAAGCTCGAGTTACATCGGCAATTACTCTGACTTTTTTCCTGCTTGCGATTGTTGTGTTTAATAAATCGTTTCCTCCGGCATTAAATATTGCGATTGCACTTGTTTCCGTATTGGGTGTCTATGAGATTATTTCAGCGCTTGGTCTCGCAAAAAACTGCATTCTGATGATTCCCAGTCTTTTGTTTGCAGTGGCGTTTCCATTTTTAGAAACTTCATTCGGACGGGAAATTGCTTACTTTGTATATACAGTTATTATTTTTACAGCACTGATCATTTACCATTCCTGCACAACTTTTCGTGAAGTCGGCGTAATTTACAGTATGTCACTGATGATCCCGACAGCTCTGGAAACAATTGTGGAACTGCGGACACTTGGCGGAAAACACGGAATGTTCTACGTCATTATCGCGATTTTTTCCGCATGGATTTCGGATATGGGCGGATTTTTTGCCGGTAAATTGTTTGGAAAACATAAATTATGCCCGGACATCAGCCCCAAGAAAACGACAGAGGGCGTTATTGGCTCGTTTGTCTTAAATATTGCTGCCATGCTGCTGTTTGGCTATGTGTTTGAGGCTATCAACTATTCCAGCCATATTCGGGTATCATATCTGGCATTAGTATTGATCGGTGTATTTGGTACAGTTTTGTCCATTTTGGGCGATTTGAGCTTTTCCCTTATCAAGCGCAGCTGTCACATCAAGGATTTCAGCGAAATCATTCCGGGACACGGGGGAATTTTGGATCGATTTGACAGTGTGATTTTTGAAGCGCCGTTTGTTTATCTTTTGGTTCAGTTTTTACCGATTGTAAAATAATTACTTCCTATCTGCAATAAAATATAATGGGTGAATTATTTCATGAAAAGATGTCTGTCCATTTTGGGTTCTACTGGTTCTATCGGACGCCAGACGATTGACGTTGCACGCAGGCTGGGTTTAAAAATAAATGCCCTGGCAGCAAACCGAAACGTCCGGCTTCTGGAAGAACAGGCACGGGAGTTCCGTCCAAGGCTGGTAGCAGTGTCCGATCCTTTGGCGGCCAAAGAGTTGAGAACAGCGATAGCCGACCTTCCCGTAAGAGTGGAGGAAGGAACGGACGGTCTCTGTGAGGCGGCTTCGGTTCCAGAAGCTGATCTCGTCTGCAATTCCATTGTAGGAATTGCAGGATTGATACCGACCCTTGCTGCTATTCGCGCGAAAAAGGATATTGCGCTTGCCAACAAGGAAACACTGGTTGCTGGCGGAGAGGTCGTTATGAAAGCGGCCCACAGTGCAGGAGTTCAAATTCTGCCGGTTGACAGCGAACATTCCGCCATTTTTCAATGCCTTCAGGGCTGTCCAGAGAAAAAGGAAGTTAAGCGGATTATTCTGACAGCTTCTGGAGGCCCTTTTTTTGGAAAAACGAAGGAAGAACTTCAGACTGTTACACCGGATCAGGCGCTGCACCATCCAAACTGGAGTATGGGACCGAAAGTCACCATTGATTCCGCAACCATGATGAATAAAGGCTTGGAAATCATCGAGGCTTCCTGGCTTTTTCAAATGCCGGCTTCAAAAATTGACGTACTGGTCCAGAGGGAAAGCGTGATTCATTCCATGGTGGAATATCAGGACCATTCTGTCATTGCTCAGCTCGGCGTACCGGATATGCGCCTTCCGATTCAATATGCCATCACTTTTCCGGAGCGAACTGTTTCCCCCGTAAAGTCTCTTGACTTTACGAAATATGGGAAGTTAACGTTTGCACGTCCAGACGAAGAAGCTTTTCCCTGTCTGTCAGCCTGCAAACTGGCACTGAAGAAGGGCGGACTGGTTCCGGCTGCCGCAAATGGGGCAAATGAGGCGGCAGTTCAGCTCTTTTTAAACAGAAAAATCCGTTTTACGGATATCAGCGATTTGGTTTTGGATGCTATGAATCATCAGCCGGATAAAAATACCGATATTACTGTGCGGGATATACTGAATGCGGATGCTGAGGCACGCAGATTTGTTTTGAATTCTGTCGGCGGAAGGTGAGGGTGATTGTCATAGTTAAAGTTATTTTAATCATTATAGCGGTTTTGCTGTTTGGCTTTATGATTTTTATTCATGAATTCGGTCATTTTTTTACGGCAAAATTGTCTGGAATCCGTGTCAATGAGTTTGCAATTGGTATGGGTCCTACACTGTTCCATTTTCAAAAGGGAGAAACTAAATATGCCTTGCGTCTGTTTCCAATCGGCGGTTTCTGCGCCATGGAAGGGGAAGATACTGACAGTCCGGACAACGGGGCATATAATAATAAACCAATCTGGAAACGCATAATTGTTATTTCAATGGGTGCTATTATGAACATCCTGTTTGGCCTTGTTCTTATGATGATTATTCTTGGTCAGGAACCGGCCTTTACTTCAACAACAATAGCTCAGTTCACTAAGAATTCCGCTTTGCAGAGCGCGGGTCTGAAAACCGGGGACACATTTGTTTCCATTGATCACTATCGGATCCGTGGTGATAAGGATCTGAATTTTGCACTTGCCACCGCCAATCCGGATTCCGTAGATATTGAGATCAACCGAAGCGGAAAATTACTTCATTTTGACGACGTCAAATTTCATTCCCAGATTTTAAAGGGGAAAAAGTATGTCACAATTGATTTTTATGTTCTGCCAATCCGAAAAACGGCAGGTACATTGATTCAAAAATCTGCACAGGACACGGTTTCCACGGTCCGAATGGTTTGGTACAGTTTGCTTGGGCTTCTTTCCGGAAAATTTGGGCTGAATGATATGGCTGGCCCGGTGGGAGCCGCAGATGCCGTAGGTCAGGCTGTTTCGGCCGGGTTAAAGCAAAGCTTTTTAAGCGGGCTGAATAATGTACTGTATATTATGATGCTTTTTACCGTCAACCTGGGTGTGTTTAATCTGATTCCTTTTCCAGCATTGGACGGCGGAAAACTGTTCTTTTTAATTATCGAAGCAATCCGTCGCAAACCGATCAAAGCGCAATATCAGGTTGCTGTTGAAACAGTAGGTTTTGTCCTTTTGATGGGATTCATGCTGCTGGTTACGTACAGCGATATTCTTCGGCTGGTAACCGGAAAGGGGCTTGGTGGATAATGCGTATTTCCCAGCAGGTTACTGTCGGCGGTGTTCCGGTTGGAGGCGGCGCAAAAATAACAGTTCAATCCATGTTAAACACGCCTGCCGGGGAAATTATGACGGCTGTTCAGCAAGCGGAAGAACTGGAAAAAGCCGGCTGCGAAATTCTTCGTGCCGCTGTTCCGGATGAATCGTCAATCGAGTTAATTCCCGCTCTTAAAAAAGCCGTTCACATTCCGATTGTTGCGGACATTCATTTTAATTACCGGTTAGCGCTGGCCGCCGCTGCCGCCGGGGTAGATGCCATCCGTATTAATCCAGGAAACATAGGTTCCAATGACCGGGTAAAAGCAGTGGCGGATGCGTGCCGGGAACGGGCAATCCCCATTCGCATTGGTGTGAACTCTGGTTCCGTCCGAAAGGAAATTTTACAGAAATACGGCGGTCCTACTCCGGAAGCCTTGGCTGAAAGCGCTTTGTATCATGCGTCACTGCTGGAGAAATTCGGTTTTTCAAAGATTGTGCTTTCCATAAAATCATCTGATGTCAATACCATGATTGCTGCAAATGAGATCGTTGCCAGAAAATGCGATTATCCGTTGCATCTTGGTGTTACGCATGCCGGAACAGAACGGACGGGCTTAATTAAATCATCCATCGGAATCGGTACCTTGCTTCGGGAAGGAATCGGAGATACAATCCGTGTATCTCTGACTGCTGATCCTGTTCAGGAAGTCCAAGCTGGAGTAGGTATTCTGAAAGCCCTCGGCCTTCGCGGGGGCACAAAAATTATTTCATGCCCGACGTGCGGCAGAACGCAGATTGATCTGCTCAAAATAACGGATGAGGTGGAAAAACGCCTTTCCAACTGTAAAAAAAATATTACGGTTGCTGTTATGGGATGTGCTGTAAATGGGCCGGGAGAGGCGCGTGAAGCCGATGTTGGAATTGCGGGAGGAGACGGCTGCGGTTTAATTTTTAAAAAAGGCCAGGTTCTCCGCAAAGTGCCCGAAAGCGAACTGGTTGACAGCCTCATGCAAGAGATCGAAAATTTATGAAAGAAGCTGTTCCATTGAAGAATTTCAGAGATTTTTTTGCCTCTTACATAAATACCGAAAAATTCCCGCCGCAAGTTTGCGACGGGAAAATTTCATCACTCCAAATTGATTCGCATAAGCGGACCCTTTCTGTTCAGGTGCATTTTTCGTCTCTTGTCGAAAGGACGGTGCTGTATGCCATTGAGAAAGAACTGACATCATGCAGAAGTCTTCAGCTAAACGGCGCAAGCATCCATCCGCGATTCCCAAAAGAGTGTTTTTCTGCCGTGTATTATCCAAACTTGGTTTTGGAGCTGAAGCGGCGGGAGGCCAGCATTAACGGAACCTTGCAGGGTTCTGCCGTACGTTTGGAAAATGACTCTATGATAATCACCCTCAGTCATGGAGGCAGTGATCTGCTGCAATCCCGCCACGCGGATCGGATCCTTTCCAAACTGATTTTAGAGGAATTTGGAATTGTAATGCCGGTCAAGTTTGATGGGACACTGACCGTTCATGAATCTGATCCAGTCTATATTGAACACAAGAAAAAAATTGAAGAGAAAAAGAAACGCGACGCCTTGATCGACAGCGTTGCTTCCTACCAGGCAGACTTCCAAAAGAAGGATGGTCCGGCGGCGACTGTCAGCGTCCGGACTGAGGAAACGCTTTTTCCCAGTATCATACAGGAAAGTGCGAGGGAACTTTACGGGCACATGCCAAAAGCAAAACCAACTCCAATTTCACAAGTTACACCCGATATTGGCAGTGTAACAATCTGGGGAGAAATCTTCTCTGTGGATCGCAGGGATACGCGCGATAAACAGCGCAGAATTTATTCGATCAATATCACGGATTATACGGGTTCCATAACCTTAAAAATTATAGAAATGGTTTCCCAATGCAAAATGTTGGACACGCTTTCCAATGGAATATCTGTTCTGGTCCGAGGAAGCGTGGAATATGACAAATATGACCACGAAATTGTGGTGCGTCCCAAAGGAATTGCGACCGTACAGCAGGTAAAAGTAGCCGACAGTGCCCCTAAAAAGCGGGTGGAGCTGCATTTGCATACGAACATGTCCGCCATGGACGGTGTTAATTCTGCCGGCGATTTAGTCCGGCGTGCGGCAGAATGGGGCCATAAGGCTGTTGCCATTACGGATCATGGTGTGGCACAAGCGTTTCCTGATGCTATGAACGCCGCAGAAGACCTCGAAAAAAAGGGCCGATCCATCAAAGTGATTTATGGGATTGAAGCCTATTTTGTCAATGATCTGGTTCCGGCGGTTAAGGGAAAAACCGACAAGACATTTCAGGATGAGCTTATATCTTTCGATATTGAAACCACCGGCCTTAGCCCAATCAGTGACCGGATTACCGAAATCGGTGCCGTCCGTATTGTAAATGGTGCTGTTGCGGATTCGTTTGATACTTTTGTTGATCCGGAGCGTCCAATCCCTCCAAAAATCACAGAACTGACCAGTATCACCAATGAGATGGTACGAGGTGCTCCAAAAGAAAAAGAGGCCATCCAGTCTTTTTTTCGATTCTGCGGAAAAAATGCCGTGCTGATTGCTCATAATGCGGATTTTGATACATCTTTTATCCGGATGGCGGCAAACCGCAGCGGGATGGAATTTTCCAACACGTACATTGATACGGTCCCCATGTGCCGCTCCCTGCTAAAAGGCATTAAAAACTGTAAACTGGATACCGTTGCGAAATATTTGAAACTGGATGATTTTCATCATCACCGTGCATGCGACGATGCGGCGGTTCTGGCGAAAATTTTTCTCTGTTTGCTGCAGCGTCTGACCGAAGACACCAAAGCCAGAAAAATTATGGATATCAATACATCGCTCGCCGGCGGGGATATCAAAAAGATGAAATCCTACCACATGATTATCCTTGCCAAAAATAATATCGGCCTGAAAAACCTGTATAAACTCATTTCAAAATCACACCTCGATTATTTTTACCGAAATCCTCGAATTCCGAAAACAGAATTAATCAAACACCGCGAGGGTTTGCTGATTGGAAGCGCCTGTCAGGCCGGTGAACTCTATCAGGCGGTTTTTTCCGCGCAGCCTTGGCCTGTTTTATGTGATATCGCATCTTTTTATGATTATCTGGAGATTCAGCCGCTTGGAAATAATGAGTTTATGGTTCGGGAGGGAATGGTGCCGGATGAAGAAAAGCTGAGAGATTTCAACCGGACGATTGTAAAACTTGGCCAGAAGTTGAATAAACCGGTTGTGGCCACGTGCGACGTTCATTTTATGGATCCGAAAGACGGAGCTTACCGAAAAATCTTAATGGCTGGACTTGGCTATAAAGACACGGATCATCAGGCACCGCTCTATTTGCGCACAACAGATGAAATGCTGGAGGAATTCTCATATTTAAGCAAAGAAAAAGCCTATGAAGTTGTTGTAACCAACACGAATTTAATCGCAGATCAAATTGATCGGATCCGCCCTATACCGTTGGGGACATTTCCGCCCTTTATTGAGGGTGCCGAAAAACAACTGACGGATATTACATGGACAAGGGCAAAAGAAATCTATGGAGATCCCCTCCCAAAAATTGTAAAGGATCGCCTTGACCGTGAACTTGGCTCGATTACCAAACATGGATTTTCCATTTTGTATATGACGGCGCAGAAGTTGGTGGCAGACTCCGTTGCACACGGTTACCTGGTTGGCTCGCGTGGTTCAGTCGGTTCCTCTTTCGTCGCCAATATGGCCGGCATTTCAGAAGTTAACCCGTTGCAACCGCATTATGTCTGTCCAAAATGCAAGCACAGCGAATTCATTACGGACGGCAGTGTTGGCAGCGGCTTTGACCTGCCTCCCAAAAAATGCCCAGTCTGCGGAACAGAGTACAACCGGGACGGCCATACTATTCCATTTGAAACATTTCTCGGCTTCGACGGGGACAAGACTCCTGATATTGACTTGAATTTTTCCGGTGAATACCAGTCCAGTGCCCACCGCTATACGGAAAAACTGTTTGGTAAGAGCAATGTGTTTAAGGCCGGTACAATTGCTACGGTTGCGGATAAAACTGCAATCGGCTTTGTGAAAAAATATGAAGAGGAAAAAGGCATTGTCATGCACCGTGCGGAAGAACTTCGCTTAGCTGCCGGATGCACTGGGGTGAAACGGACAACCGGGCAGCATCCGGGCGGCATGGTCGTCGTTCCCAAAGGAATGGATATTTTTGATTTCTGCCCCGTGCAGCATCCGGCCAATGATCAACACTCGGATAGTATTACAACTCATTTCGATTTCCATTCCATTCACGATACCATCTGCAAGCTGGATGAACTTGGCCACGATGTTCCCACTATTTACCGGTACCTTGAACAGTATACCGGAATTCCGGTTATGGATGTTTCTATGAGCGATCCACAGGTCATGTCGCTGTTTACGTCTACCCAAGCACTCGGCGTTTCACCCGAAGACATTGATTCCAAAACAGGAACATTTTCGCTGCCGGAAACCGGAACCAGTTTCGTGCGCCAGATGCTGATGGATTCTAAACCGAAAACTTTCTCCGATCTCCTTCAGGTATCCGGTCTTTCGCACGGCACAGACGTTTGGCTGGGCAATGCGCAGGAATTGATCAAAAATGGTACTTGCACCATTTCGGACGTTATCGGGACACGCGACAGCATTATGACTTATCTGCTTGGAAAAGGTCTTGAACCTAAAATGGCTTTTAAAATTATGGAAATTGTCCGTCACGGCAAAGCTCCGGCGAAACTGACCGGCGATTATATCCAGGTTATGAAAGACCACGGCGTTCCGCAGTGGTACATTGATTCCTGTATGAAGATCAAATACATGTTTCCGAAAGCGCATGCCGCTGCTTATATGATTTCCACTCTGCGCCTTGGTTGGTATAAGGTCCATCGTCCTGTGGAATATTATGCCGCTTACTTCACCGTGCGCGGTGAAGATTTTGACGGCGCCGTGGTCATTCAAGGTCGGGAAGCGGTTCGTAGGCGTATGAATGAAATTGCGATGAAAGGGAAGGACGCCTCAGCTAAAGAAGGGGCCGCCTACGCTACTTTGCAGATTGTCAACGAAATGCTTGCGCGCGGAATTGAAGTTCTGCCCGTTGACCTGTATAAATCGGATGCCAAAAAGTTTTTGGTAGAAAGCGGTAAAATTCGAATGCCTTTTCTCTCACTTGCCGGTGTGGGGGAAGCCGCAGCCAATAGTCTCTTTGAAGCAAAAAAACAGGGTTCATATTTATCTGTTGAAGATTTACAGGCACGTTCTAAGGTTTCTAAATCGGTGGTTGAAACCCTTTCACAGGCTGGTGTCCTTTCTGATTTACCGCAGAGCAGTCAAATGACGCTCTTTTAGGTCCCGGCAAAAATTCCTGTTCAACGTTTTACGAAAACAGGTTGACAGGACTAGTTTAGCGTGCTATTATGGTAGCATGTTAAAGCAAAGGCTGGGAATTCTATGACAAAATACAGCAGAATCACACCGGAGGGGACAAAGGATTATCTTTTTGAAGAATGTTCGGTGCGCCGGGAAGTTGAAAACACACTGGCCGGAGTTTTTCTTTCCCACGGTTTTCATGAAGTCGTAACGCCGGGGCTGGAGTTTTACGATGTTTTTGATCCGGATTTTTCCGGAATCGGGCAGGAAGTCATGTACAAAATGACGGATCGCAAAGGCCGGCTGCTGGTGATGCGGCCGGATTCCACGATTCCAATCGCCAGGCTGGCTGCCACTCGGCTGCAAAATCTTCCTAAACCGATCCGGCTGTTTTATAATCAGCCAATTTACAGAAATCATCCTGGCTTAACTGGACGCAGTAATGAAAATGTTCAAACGGGAGTTGAATTGCTGGGTGCCGACGGTTTTCGGGCTGATTTAGAGACGGTTTCGACTGCGGTGGAAGTTCTTTCTCAATGTATCCCGGATTTTCGGCTGGAACTTGGGCATGCTGATTTTTTTCGTATTCTTTCCAAGCAGCTTCCGGTTTCAGATGAGAGCAGGGAAAATATCCGCCGTGCAATCGGTACAAAAAATTACACTGTCCTTCATGAAATGCTCAGCGGAATTAATTCCCCGCAGGCCCGTGCTCTGATGGAACTTCCACACCTGTTTGGAGGGGAGGATGTTTTTGAGAGGGCGGCTGCTGATTGTCCCAGAGAGCTGATCCCTACACTGGATTATCTGCACCGGCTTTATCATGCCCTTTCTGAGTATGGCTTGGGCAGCCGGCTGATTGTTGATCTGGGCCTTGTGCAGAGAAATGATTATTATACCGGCGTTGTGTTCAGCGCTTATGTGGAAAACTGTGGAGAGTCCGTTTTGCTGGGAGGCCGGTATGATCATTTGGCGGAACATTTTGGCCCTTCCATGCCATCAATCGGATTTGGCGTCAATGTGGACGCGGTGTCCCGGGCAATTCTTGCACACAGATCCGATTGCCGCATTGAGCCGGCTGAAGTGCTTATTCACGGGGAAGATGGGTATGAAGTTAAGGCGCTGCGATATTTTTCAGAACTGATGAAAAAGAAAGTCCGGTGTGAAAACAGCGTTTTCCGAACGCACCGGGAAGCACTTGCTTACGCAAATGAAGCCGGAATTAGGCAGGTCGATTTTGTTGGGCCGGATATACAAACGGTTTTAACCGGGAGGAAGAAATGAAACCTCTGAGGATTGCCCTTACTAAAGGGAGATTGGAAAAGGATTCGATTGCTCTGCTGGAACGGGTTGGATACGAATGTTCTTCCGTGAGGAACAAAGGCCGGCGGCTGATTTTTCCGGCTGGTGGAAATAGGCTGGAGTTGGTGCTGGCTAAAGCGGCGGATGTTATTACCTATGTAGATCAAGGGGTATGCGATCTGGGTGTGGTCGGAAAGGATACGATCCTGGAAAAAGGCGGCATTTTTTATGAAGTTCTCGATCTCGGTTTCGGAAAATGCCGGTTTGCGCTTGCCGGTCCAAAAGGCAGGGATTTTTTCGGCGGGTATTCTTCCCGAATCATTGCTTCCAAATATCCTAATTTTTCTGCCAGTTATTTTGAAAAAAAAGCAATGGATGTCCGCATTATAAAAATCGAAGGTTCGGTGGAACTTGCCCCCCTGCTCGGTCTGGCTGATGCCATTGTTGATCTTGTGGAAACCGGAACGACTCTGAGAGAAAACGGACTGGAAGTTATTGAATACATCTGTGATATTTCTGCCCGCTTAATCGTAAATACCGCCAGCATGAAACTGCGCAAAAAAGAAATTGATGAACTGATTGGGAAGCTGGAACAAGCAGTTTCCCGGCCGGAAAAAGCGGAGGAAGACGTGCCATGATACAGGTTTGGAAGGAAAAAGACGGCTTCGGTGAAAATTTTGCCGCTCGGATAAAACGCCGAAACAGAAAAGCGAATCCGAAAGTAGAGTCATCAGTGGCAGAAATCATCAGCCGTGTCCGGGAAGAAGGAGACCGGGCCGTCCGTGATTATACTTTGAAATTTGACGGATCTGTCCCAGAAAAAACGGAGCTTTTCGCCGACGATATTCGCCGGAGTGCAAAACTTTGCAGCCCGGATTTTTTGGCATCCTTGCACCGCTCTGCGGAAAATATCCGCGATTTTCACAGACGGCAAAAACAACAAAGCTGGTTTGAAACCCGGGCCGATGGTGTTGTTATGGGTCAGCGCGTTTGCGGCCTGGCCAAAGTTGGAATATACGTGCCGGGCGGAACGGCAGCTTATCCGTCTTCCGTTTTAATGAATGCCATTCCGGCTAAAATAGCAGGTGTAGGCGAGATCATTATGACAACACCGCCGGCAAAGGGCGGTCAGCCCAACCCGGCTATTATGGCTGCCGCGCTGGAAGCAGGCGTTGACCGGATCTTCCAGATCGGAGGAGCACAGGCTGTTGCCGCGCTGGCTTTTGGGACGGATACCGTGCCGGCGGTAGACAAGATTGTTGGTCCTGGAAACATTTATGTCGCAACCGCGAAACGAATGCTGTTTGGAACGGTCGGTATCGATATGGTAGCGGGGCCGAGTGAAATTTTGATTCTTGCGGATGAAACGGCAAACCCCAAATTTTTAGCGGCCGATCTGATGTCGCAGGCAGAGCACGATGTCCTTGCTTCGGCTGTTCTGCTGACCACCTCGGAGCGAATTGCGGATGAAACAGTCCGGGAACTAAAAAGTCAGATGGATTCTCTGCCCCGGCGGAAAATCATTGAGCAGGCTCTGGAGGATTACGGCGCTGTTGTTGTCTGTGATACTATGGAGGAGGCAATTCAATTTGCCAATGATTTTGCCCCGGAGCATCTGGAAATCTGTGCGGCAAATCCAATGGAATCCTTGGGACATATCCGGAATGCAGGCTCCATTTTTCTGGGCAACTATTCTCCGGAACCACTGGGGGATTATTTTGCGGGTCCAAACCATGTCCTTCCAACAGGCGGTACGGCACGTTTCTTTTCTCCGCTTTCCGTAGACAGCTTTATTAAAAAATCGAGCTTCCTTTATTATACAAAAGATGCACTCAGCCAGGCATCGGATGACATTGCGGAGCTGGCAAAAGCAGAAGGACTTACGGCGCATGCAAATTCTATTCAGGTGAGGTGTGGTAACAATGGCCTATGAACTCAATTCCAAGCTTCAAAGTTTAAAACCTTATCAGGCAGTCCAGGGAAATTATCGAATCCGCCTGGATGCCAATGAATCGTTCCGGCTTCCTCCGCCGGAGCTGGTTTCCCGGATAGAAGAGGCGATCTCTGCCGTTCCGTTTAACCGTTACCCGGATCCGTATGCAGCTGAACTGTGCCGTGCCTTTGCTGATTATTATAATGTCAGCCCAGAAAATGTTGTTGCCGGAAATGGATCGGATGAACTGATTTCCATTATCTGCGGAACTTTTCTTATGAAGGGGGAACGCATGATGACGCTTTCTCCCGATTTTTCTATGTATCATTTTTACAGCAGTATCAATGAGGCGGAATGTGTAGAGTTTCGGAAAAATGAAGATTTTACAGTCGACATTGATAAGGTGATTGCAGCGATTCAGGAAAAACATATCCGTCTTGTCATATTTTCCAATCCCTGTAATCCAACTTCAAAGGGAATTGTGCGCGCAGATATCCGAAAGCTGGTAAAATCAGTTGAAGCCCTTGTTGTCCTTGATGAGGCTTATATGGATTTCTGGGATCAATCCATGCTTGGAGAAGTGGATGATTTCGACAATCTTATTATTCTTCGCACATGTTCCAAAGCATTCGGAATGGCAGCGATCCGGCTTGGATTTGCCGTTTCCAATCAAAAGCTAATTCGAGCCATCAAAGCGGTAAAATCGCCTTATAATGTCAACGCACTGACTCAGACGATCGGTTCCATTGTCCTTCAGCAGAAAAATTGGGTACAGGCTTCTATCCATAAAATCGTTGCATCTAAAAGTGCCCTTTCGGAAATGCTAAAATATGTTGAAGAACAAAATCCAGAAAAACTGCAAGTATATGATGGAGTAACGAATTTTGTCCTTCTCAAGGTTTCCAGGGGGAAGGAAGTGTACGACAGCCTATTGCAAAAGGGGATTTCTGTGCGCTTTTTCAGGGAAGGTAATTACCTCCGTGTAACAGCCGGGACTATGGAAGAAAACCGAGAGTTTGTTAGCGTGCTGAAGGAGTCCCTTTAACAGCATCAGAAGGGAGAAGAATTATGCGGATATCGGAGCAGAAACGGAAAACCCTTGAAACTGACATTTCCCTGCGGCTTTGCCTGGACGGAGGGAAAACCAATATTTCAACGGGTATCGGCTTTTTTGATCACATGCTGAATTCTTTTGCTGTACACGGTGGGTTTGGACTGACCGTCCAGGCAGCCGGCGACACTTACGTGGACTGTCACCATACGGTTGAAGACACCGGAATCGTTTTGGGAAAGGCTTTTGCGGATGCTTTGGGGAACCGTTCCGGAATTTCACGGTTTGGAAGCGCCTGCATTCCGATGGATGAAGCGCTGGCGTTTGCCGCTGTAGATATCAGCGGCCGGCCGTTTCTTGTTTTTCAAGCAGACTTTCAGCAGGATCGCATCGGGGAATACGATTCCTGCATGACGGAAGAATTTTTTCGCGCTTTCGCCGTCAACGCCGGAATGACTCTCCATGCCCGGGTAGAATATGGACAAAATGCGCATCACCAGACCGAGGCGCTGTTCAAAGCGGTTGCACATGCTGTCAGAACGGCGGTTGAACCTTCAGGGACGGGTGTATTGTCTGCCAAAGGGTGCCTGTAAAAGGCTGCAAAAGGAGACCAAAGGAGATCTATATGATTTTAATACCGGCAATTGATTTAAAAGACGGTCAATGCGTCCGTTTACTGCGCGGCGATTATGCTACTGCACATCAAGTAGCCGACGATCCGGCCGCAGCGGCTTATACTTTTCGCGCCGAAGGCGCAGAATGGCTCCATGTAGTTGATTTGGATGGTGCGAAAGCAGCAAGACCGGAAAACGAAGAGAACATTTTTCGAATCAGAGCTGCTTTCGGCCGGGACGTAGAAGTCGGCGGCGGAATACGAAACTTGGAAACAATCGAACGGTATCTGCAGCATGGAATTTCCCGGGTGGTTTTGGGGACTGCGGCGCTTCAGAATCCGGAGTTCGTTCAGAAAGCCGTTCAGCAATACGGCGGCCGAATCGCTGTGGGCATTGATGCAAAGAAAGGTATGGCGGCTCAGGAGGGCTGGGAACATATTTCCAGTATAACCTATCTTGAGATGGCTAAAAAAATGGAACAGATAGGCGTAAAGTATCTTATCTTTACAGATATTAGCCGAGACGGCACTCTCAGCGGACCAAACCTAAATATGCTTGATGCTTTGAACAATGCCGTATCCTGCAAAATTATTGCAAGCGGTGGCATTTCCAGTCTGAAAGATATGAGTGATCTGCTGGATCTTGGCGTGTACGGTGCAATTTGCGGGAAGGCTTTATATTCCGGCGACCTCAGTTTGCAGGAAGGCCTTGCTCTTTGTGCGAAAGGAAATAATCATGACTGAGAATGTAAAGCAAAAGGCCTTGATAGAGCAATTTTTTCAAAAATCCGATCTTCTTCCCGTCATTGTGCAGGAATATGGAACCAACCGAGTTTTAATGCTGGCCTATATGAATCGGGATTCATTCCAAAAAACACTGGAAACCGGATACACATGGTTTTACAGCCGCAGCCGGAAGGAACTTTGGAATAAAGGTGCAACTTCCGGTCATTATCAAAAAATCCGTCAAATTTACGGGGACTGCGACAGTGACACTCTTCTCGTCCTTGCTGAGCAAACCGGGGCTGCCTGTCACACGGGACATCACAGTTGTTTTTTTAATGAAATCTGGAGGGATACTGGTGATTGACATTTTTGCGGAGCTATATCAGACAGTGCTGGAACGAAAATCCGAAAAACAAGAGAATTCCTATACCTGCTATCTTTTTGGGCAGGGAATTGACAAAATTCTGAAGAAATGCGGGGAAGAATGCAGTGAAGTAATTATCGCCGCTAAAAACGGCCGAAATTCGGATACTGTAATGGAGATTTCTGATTTACTGTACCATCTGACCGTATTGATGGCTGAAGAAGGAATTAAACCGGAGGATGTGGAAAAGGAACTTGCCCGCCGAAGTCAGAAAACCGGAAACTTAAAAGCTTTTCATCAGGTTGACAGAAA
>ENA-UOOR01000171-UOOR01000171.1-fermentation-metagenome-genome-assembly--contig:-NODE-171-length-96362-cov-7.334721_pt1 | contig 96362 bp, 79 predicted proteins | sample MGYA00245780_ERZ724029 | MGnify/ENA primary metagenome ERZ724029 (study PRJEB28704, sample SAMN03018315) | fermentation metagenome | biome: anthropogenic terrestrial biome; feature: soil; material...
CATCTTCGCGAGGCCGCTCCTCGTCCATCGATAGACCTGCGAGGCAGCCCGCCCTGTGGACCATCGCGCGCTGGGGCCTTCCGCGCGCGATGACCATGCTCGCCCGGTCGCCCAAGCAGTCCTCGGCGTCGGCTGGAATGCGTCTTCCCGTTTACAATCCCCGCCCGATGAACCTCGCGCCCCTCTCCCACGAGAGCTGCCCAGTCCCCGGCTCGCTGCTCGACGCACTGCGGGCCGAGCGGGAGGCGCTGCGCCAATCCCTCGGCGCGCTCGCGGTCCAGCCAGCGGTGGCGCTCGTCGGAGGGGTGCGCCTCTTCGCCGAGCCCGGCGCCTGCGTCTACCGCTTCGAGACCGACCTTGAGCTCCTCCTGCCCGACGGCACCGGCGTCACCATCGAAGCCAAGGGGCTGCGGGCCGGCGGCGAGGTGACCGATCACGACCCGGGCCTGGGGATCCTCGAGTGCGTGCTGCGCGAGAACCTGGGCGACTCCCTTCCCGAGGCGCGCCTCGAGTTCGGCTCGACGGCGCTGCTCGACCTGCTGCTCGCCCGCCTCGAGGAGCTCGCCCGAGGGGTCTCGCCCGACCTCGGCCGCGCCTGCCCCGAGCGGCGCCGCTTGGAGCAGGCGTTCGCCTTTCTCTCCGGAGACGCGCGGGCCGGAGCGCCGGTCGAGCTCTCGCGCGCCGGGCTCTCCGAGTCGCAGGCGGCCGCGGTTGGCTTCCTGCTCGGCCAGCGCGTCGGCTACCTCTGGGGTCCGCCGGGCACCGGCAAGACGCGCACCGTCGCCCACCTCGTTCACGCGCTCGTCGACCGCGGCGAGCGGGTCCTGCTCACCGCGCACACCAACATCGCCACCGACACCGCGCTCTTGCGCTTCCTCGACGAGGGGCTGCTCGAGCCCGGCCAAGTCGTGCGGGTCGGCTACCGCTGCGAGGCGCTCGAGCGCTTCGGGGTCGGGCTCGACGAGGTCGTCCACCGGCAGGTGCGCGCCGAGCAGCCCTCGCTCGCCCTCGACATCCGCGAGCTCTGCCTGGAGCTCGCCGGCGTGGCGCAAAGGCCCCTGCCCGACCTCCTCTCGCCGCGGACGCCGCTCGGGCAAATGCTGCGGATGGCCAAGGAGGCGGCCCGGGGCGCCGACGGGCTCGACCCCGCGCTCGCGTGGCGGCTCGGCGAGCTGCTCGAGGCGGTCGAAAAGGCCGAGCAGCGCGCCGTCGAGGGGGCCGCGGTCGTCGCCTCCACGCTGACCGGCCTCTACACCAAGCGCGTGCTGCGCGGGCTGCGCACCGACGCGCTCGTGCTCGACGAGGCGAGCATCGCCTCGCTCGCGCTCTGCCTGGTCGCCGCCTACGCGGCCGACACGCGCGCCATCGCCGTCGGCGACTTCATGCAGCTCCCGGCCATCGTGCGCGCCGAGCAGCCCGCGGCTCGCAAGTGGCTCGGCAGCCACGTCTTCGCCAGCGCCGGCTGCGACCGGCCAGACTCCGAGCACCCGCTGCGGGTGATGCTCGACGAGCAGCACCGCATGGCCCCGCAGATCTCGGCGACGGTGAGCCAGGTCTTCTACGGCGGCAGGCTGTGCGACGCGGACTCGGTCAGGGCCCGCGCCGAGCCCGGCCCCGCGGTGCTCCTGCTCGACACCAGCCGCCTGGGCGCGCGCACCGAGCTGAGCCCATCGAGCTCGAAGCGAAACCCCGGCCACGCCGAGCTCGTCGCCCGGCTCGTCGAGACCGCGAGCAGCCGGGAGATCGCGGTGATCGCCCCCTACCGCGCCCAGGTGCGCGCCGTGCGCGACCGGCTCCGCGAGCGCGCGCCGAAGCTGCTCTCGAGCGGGCGGGTCGAGGTCTTCACCGTCCACCGCTTCCAGGGCCGCGACAAGGAGCTGGTCTTCTTCGACACCACCGAAGGCCCCGGCAGCCCGTGCCGCTTCCTCGACGAGAACCACAACCCCGACGCGCCCAACCTCGTCAACGTGGCACTCAGTCGGGCGCGCAGGCGGCTGGTGGTGGTCGCCAACCTCGCACACCTGACCGCCCGCCTCGGGCGCAACTCGATGCTCGGGCGCGTGCTCGCCAGCCTCAGGCTCGGCGGCTGCCTCGAGCTGGAGGCCGGGGACCCGCGCGACGAGGAGGCGCTGCGGCGTTTTCTCGAATCGAAGGAAGGCCCGGCGGATACTGAGCTTTCCCGCTCATCCTGAGCGCGGAGCCGAGCCCCGACCTGCCGAATGGAGCTGCTGCTCACCGACCAATTTCTCGACCAGGCCCGCCGCTCGCCCGAGAGGCTGAGCCAGCCGGTGCACCAGATCGTCGCGCGCGCCTCGGAAGGCGAGCCCTGCGGAGTCGAGCCGGCCGGCGAGTCGGCCCTCGTCGGCTGGACGCGCGAGGAGGAGCAGCGGGTCGGGCTCTGGTATCTGGCCGGCCCGCAGCTCGAGAGGCTCGAGGCGGGGTCGGCGCCGCTCGCCACCACCTCGCGCGCCGAGCTGCGTGAGCTTGGCGTCGACGACGCCCGCATCCCCGAGGTCCAGCGGGCGACGAGCCTCGCGGCGCTGCGCGCGCTCGAGCTGCCGGCGCGCATAGAGCGGCGCCTCGAGTTCGTCTTCCTTCAGCAGATCTTGGGGGCGCCCGCCACCCGCGAGGCGCTGCGGCGCCGGGCGACGAGCGCGGCGCACCTCGACCGCTTCCTCCACGGCGACCTCACCGAGCTGCTGCTCAACCTCGACGCCGGGCAGCGGCGCATCGTCGAGCTCGCGGACCACGGGACCATCGTCGTGCGAGGGGTCGCCGGGTCGGGCAAGACCGCGGTGATCCTGCACCGCATCTTTCGGCTGCTCGCCCAGCGCAGCCTGCTCGAGCGGCCGCGGGTGCTGCTGCTCACCTTCAACCGCGCGCTCGCGACCGCGGCGAAGGAGCTGCTCATCGCCCTGGGCTTGAGGCGCGGCGAGCTCGAGGTCTCGACCTTCCACAAGTGGTGCATGGACCACGCGGGGCTGCGCGCGCGCGTGCTCGAGCCGAAGGAGCGGCGCGAGCTGATCTGGGCCTCGCGCGAGAGGGTGCGCTCGCGGACGCGACCGTCGACGATCTGGCGGCTGCCGAGCGAGTTCTGGGAGGAGGAGGTCCACCGGATCAAGGGGCGCAATATCACCAGCCCCGCCGAGTACGCGAGCCTGCAGCGAATCGGCGCCGGGCGCGCGCTCGACCAGGGCGGACGAGAGCTCCTCTGGCAGGTCGTCGAGGAGTATCGGGCGCGCTGCGAGCGCGAGCGGCGCTTCGACTGGGACGACGTCGCCCGGCTCGCGGCGGGGCGGCTCGAAGCGCTGGGCGAGGCTCGCCCGAGCTACGACCACGTCTTCGTCGACGAGGCCCAGGACCTGACCGTCGTCGGCCTGCGGCTTATCGCCTCCTTGCCGCGTTCGACCGGCAGCCTCTGCGTCGCCTACGACGCCGCGCAGAGCATCTACGAGCGGGGATTTCGCTGGCGCGACTGCGGCATCGCCGTCAGCTCGCGGCGCAGCTTCGAGCTGCGGCTCAACCACCGCAACACCCGGGAGATCCTCGATGCAGCCGAGCCGCTGCTCGTCCCGCTGCGCCGGACGCAGGCCGGAGCGAGAGAAGAAGACCTGCTCGAGCCCGAGCGCACGAGCCGCACCGGCCCGAAACCCCGGTTGATCGAGTCGGGCCGAGGCGAGGAGTGCCGCGCGGTCGCCCGGGACATCCGCCGCCTCATCGAGACCGAGGCCGTGCCGCCGCAGAACATCGCGGTGCTCTGCTACCCGAACCGGATGCGCGAGCAGATGATCGCGGCGCTCGGCGCCGAGTCGATCGCCTGTCAGAAGCACGCCTCGGACAGCGGCATCCGGCTCGCCGACCCCAGCGTCAAGGTGCTGCCGGTCAAGTCGGCGAAGGGGCTCGAGTTCCCGGTGGTCTACCTGATCGCCTCGAGCTCGGCGTTCCGACGGTTCGGCGCCGGTGCCGAGGGCTCCGACGAGGAGCTTCGCCGCGTGCTCTACATGGCGATGACCCGCGCGATGAGCGCGCTCGTCATCGTGCACGAGCGTGGCGGGCTGCTGCCGGCTTTGCGGCACCTCAGCGGCTCGTGAGCGAGGACAGCCGCGTTGTTTGCCGATGGAGGCCGATGCGGCTCGCTCGCCCTAACCGAGGAAGGGCTCCGGCTCGGGATCCGGTTCCAGGCTCTTGAGCGCCGAGTCCTTGGTCCAGATATGGACCCGGTAGTCACCGAAGGAGCGGTACTTGGCCTTGAGTCCGCGCGCGAGGCGTGCGGTGGCGCAGTCGACCAGGCCGACGCCAGACGCCGCACGCGCGAGGAGCTCGGTGATGAGCTGGGGAGCCTCCTCGACATCGACCGCGGGCTTGATGACCCACGGTCCCCACTGCTGCTCCACCGAAGAGGCAACGTCGTCCGCCAGTTTCTTCGCGAACCGGTGGCGGTCTGAGCCATCCACAAGCTTCGCGATGTGATTGCCCAGCTCGAGGATGCATCCGAGAGGAACGACAAAACTGGCGTCGCTCTTGCCAGCCTCTCCGACCCGGCGACGTATCTCGGCGGAGGCGCGCTCACTCGAGTGCGTCGGAACGCCGTAGATCTCAAGGAGGTAGCTCGTGTCGATGACAAAGAAGACAGTCACGGCAGGCTCTCGAGCCACTCGGCAAACTTTCGGCGCCGTTCCTCTTCCATCTTCGGGGAGAGGTATTGCTCGAGCACCCGGCGAGTCACCAAATCCCCCAGTCGCCCGCGCTCGAGCAATTCGTCGGCTCGTGGCATCTCAGTCAGGCCTACGAGACGCGTGGCATTGACAGCCTGATCCCAGAAGCAGACTTGAACTCCGTTGAGCTGTTTAGGGCTGAGTGAATCCAGGGTAGCCGGGTTGTGAGTGGTAGCCAGAACGTTGAGCTCGCGCCGCGCGCAGACTTCCTCAATGGCAGTAGTGAGAATTCGCACGCGGCTCGGGTGCAGACCGTTGTCGAGCTCCTCGATGACCACCCGCGAAGCCGGACCCGCGGTCTCCATTGCCGTGAGTACCGCGAGGATTCGCAACGTGCCATCGGAGAGCACTCGCGCATCCACCAGCGCCCCGTCGGAGGAACGCACGAGCCCGAAGATCACGTCGTTGAGATCAGTGGTCACAAAGCGGAAGCCTGAATACGGCTCTTCGGGAATCTGCTGAATCGACGCGAGAATGCGCCCCAGCGCTTCCTGCTCCTTCGCCGTGCCCTGTTGGAGCGCATAGAGCACGGCCGAAAGATTGGCCCCGTCGCGCGAGAGCGTGCGGTTCCCGATGCGCTCGTACGAGCGCATCAGCTTGGGACTGGGGTCGAACACAAAAGAGCGAGGCAAATGGGCCTGGATCTCCTGCACCGCTGCCGTGCAGGCGTCCCGCTTCCGATTCTTGACGGCGAAAACCGGGTACTGCGAGAGCACCGAGCGATTACCAGTGACGGTAACCTTGGGCTTGTGCGGGCCTCGCTCGAAGTTGTCGTACTGGACGTCGAGGAGATCGGCCGACTGGTCGGATTCCGAAGCCGAGAAGATAAAGCGGTTCTCGTCGGTGAGGCTGAGTGTCTCCGCAACGATTCGTGGGGAGGGAACGGAGCGAACGACGATTTCGTAGGCGAAAGGCCGAGGGATACCTTCGAAATCGATGCCTGCCCGGAATCCGAGCGAGAACCGATCGCTTCCTTGGCGAGCGCACGCCTGGAGACCGCCGCGAATCTCCACCGCGGCCCAGGTCGCTTATCTCATGGAGCGAGCTGCCTCCAGCGAGCACGGCGAGCAATTCAAGTCCCTCGATGAGGTTGCTCTTGCCCGAGCCGTTGCGTCCGATGAGCACGGTCAAGGGACGGAAGAGACTAATGGAGGCAGACTCGAAGCTCTTGAAGTCCTTCAGGTGATGCACGGCAGGCTCGTTCTTGTCTGCGTCGGGAAAGGATGGCCGCATGCGAGCACGATGGCCATCTGCGCCCGGTCAGACGAATCTTGCCTGTCCTTAGCCTGGCCCCAACAGCCGGCCGCCCATCAGGCGTGCATCCCGAGCCTCGAGTCGGCGGGCCGCCGCGAGGCTTGCCGGCGATCCACGCCCCCTTCGTCCACCGCCTGGCTTCACTCCCTCCCGTCCATCGCCTCGCGGACCTTCCCCATCAGCTCCCGCGACCGCAGCTCCGGGATGCCAAAGGCCTGGCGCAGCCCGCCGATGAGGTTGACCTCCTCGGGGTCGAGGTGCTTGTCGGCGAAGACGATGGCCGCGCACATCTCGAAGACCCTCTCGCGCATCGTCAGCGAGCCGAGCCGCTCGGCGATGGAGACGACGAAGGCGTGGGCCTCGTCCGGATCGGAGAGCGTCTCGACGCGTTCGCGGGCCTTGGTCAGGACCCGTTCCCGCTCGCGCTCGTCGTTCGCCCAGCGCCACGGCAACTTCTGGAGCTGACGCTCGAACTCCTTGATCTCCTCTTCGGCCATGTGCCCGTCGACGAAGACGACCCCCACCAGCGCGTCGACGACCGCGTGGCTCTGCTCGTCGCCGAGCTGCTTGAATTCAGGATCGGTGCGAAGTGCGCTCCAGAAGGTGTCGAGCAGTCCCATGGCATGTCCTTTCCCATCGAGGTCGGGGGACGATAGCCGTTCGGGCGACGGCGGGCGACTTCGAGCGATGAAGGATGCGGTCGACAGCCGACCGGAGGCCGGCCGGCAAACGCAGCGCCCAAAGCTGGGCACCTGACGCCCGGCGGCCAGCCGGAGTCGACCGAGATGTTGGGATTGGGCTGCTCGCCTTCCTCGGAACGCTCGGCCTTCGCCGTCGCCTCGCGCATCATCGCGTAGGCGGTCTCGAGCTCGCACACCGTCATCTCGGTCACCGGTGTGGTGCCGTCCTCGGCCAGCGGCAGTTGCAGCGCCATCGCCTGCTCCGGGGTCTCGTCGACCATCGTGAGCGCGGTGACCTTCTTGAGCAGCGAAACGCGCTCGATGCCCAGAAGCTCGCTGCACCAGTAGGGGAAGCTGGCCGCGTCCATGGCGCGGTAGTCGGCAATCGGGCTCGGGGAGAGGCCGCGGCTCAGGTAGTCGGTCCAGTCCTTGAGGAGCGCCTCGGGCACGGTGAGCCGCTGCCAGTCGAAGCTGGCGCGGAAGCGCGGCAGCCGCACGCCGAGCATCCACAGGGCGAGGGCCGCGCTCTGGCGGTCTGCTTGATGCGCTGGTGCTCGTCGTTCGGGGTGGCGCTGAAGTCGGTCTGCGGATCGGGGTTCGGGACATCGCGCCTGCGCCTTGGCGTGGGGTTGAGCGGACGCGCAGCGGGGGAAGGGGTTTTCCTGCGCGTGCGCGATGTCAGCCTTCCGGCAGCAACGGGCGGGGTGATCATGGGGAAAAACGTGCGAGCGGGAGCTTGCGAGGCCAAAGTCGGGCCCTTCGACTCCGCTCCCGCCGCTTGCGCGTCGGGAGCTGGCTACACTCGGGGTGAGCGGAATCGGATGGAGTCGACGGAGACTTGGTTGACGGATCTCCAGCCCGCCCTCTTTCGCCGGCGAAAGACGCAGCTCCTCGACCCCCCCCCGACCTCGAAGGGACGGCCGAATGACAAGACCGCCCGCCTCCTCATCGGAAGCGGGCGGTCGGGTCGAGGACTTGGGCGCCGTCGCTAGGGAGCCAAGTAGCGGACGGCGAGGCTGTAGGTCGAAGCTCGGTAGCCGTGGACCATCAGGTACGCGTTGCCCTGACCCGCGGGGACCCGCACCGAGCAGGTCTCGGCCGCGCCGTCGAGGTAGGGGCGGCAGTCGAAGGCGCTGCGCGTGGGCTGCGCGCCGAAGCGCACGTAGAGGTCGGGGTCGCCCGAGCCGCTCATCGTCACCGTGAAGGTCGAGCCGGGGACGACCGGCAGCGGCCCGTGGCGGGCGCTCTGGTTGCGGTTGAGCGTGCCGCCGAAGGTGGCGCTCAGCGGGGTGGGGGCGTCGTCGACCGGGGCGGTGCGCGTGTAGACGACCTGCAGCTCGAAGGAGGCCGCGGAGTAGCCGCGCACCATCACGTAAGCGGTGGTCTTGCCGACGGGCACCGACAGCGAGCAGGTCTCGTTGGCGCCGGCCAGGTAGGGGCGGCAATCGTAGGTCGAGGTGCTCGGCTCGCTGCCGAAGCGCACGTAGAGATCGGGGTCGCCCGAGCCGGTCATCGCCACGTCGAACAGCGTCCCGGGCTCGACCTCGAAGGGGCCGAAGCTCTTCGACTCGCGCTTGGCGACGCTGCCGCTGAGCTGCTCGACGACCCGCTCGCTCTCGCCGGTGTCGCCGGTCTCCCCGCCGCCCGAGGGCGGCTCGGCCGGAGCGTCAGGGCTCGGGGCGCCGTAGAGCGAGGCCGCGCCGGAGGCGTCGCGCTCGGTCAGGGTCAGGCTCCAGTCGCCGGTGCCGTTGCACTGCGGGTAGTGCATCACCGACTCGGAGTCGTAGGTGGTCAGCGGGCGCCAGTCCCGGTCCTCGAAGCAGGTGCCGGACTCGGGGCGGGTGTGCTCGTGGCGAAAGCCGAGGGTGTGTCCGAGCTCGTGGCGCAGGATGCCGGTCAGGCTCGGGTTGCTCGAGCCGAAAGCGGTCGAGTCGATGAGCACGTTGCGGGTCGAGCGGGTCTGGTCGGGGAAGAAGGCGCGGGCGAGGTACTGGCCGCTGACGTTGACCGGGTTGACGTCGAAGACGACGTTGGAGTTGCTCGAGGTGCAGCCGCTGTCCTGGTCGGCTCTGTGGACGAACTTGACGTCGGCGACCGCCTCCCAGGCGCCGGTCGCGGCGGCCATCGCCTGGACGACCTGGTCGTAGCGGTTCCCGAAGCCGTAGCTCACGCAGTAGGTCAGGTTCTTCTTCTGTGAGTCGTTCCACTTGGCATCCAGGCCGCCGTTCTGGTGGATGATGAGCTGGCCCTGCTTGACGTGCAGCTCGTAGAACTCGCGCAGCTTCTTCTCGTTGGCTATCGGGGTGTCGCCGTCGACGATGTAAACCCCGGTCTCGGGCTCTTGGTAGATGTGCGTCAAGAACTCGTCCCAGGTCATTCCCTGCCGGACCGTGTCGAGCTCCTCGACCTCGTCCTGCACGACCAGCGCTTCGCCACCGCAGGCGACCAGAGCCAGGGAGAACATCGCGACCAGGATGGACCGGCTGAGCTTGTTCATGGCCTCTCCGACGACCGAGGGTTGACCAACGCGCGGACAGCCCGTGTCAAACCGCGTGCCAATCGGTCAAGTGGTTGATCTCGTAGATGTTTATCGGAAGATGCGGACGGAGGCCGCTGAGACGGCCCTCTGGAGCGGGGTGTTAAGTCCATTAACACGGCCGGCCGCGCGAAAGCCTGAAACCCCGGTGATCGCGAGTGGTTGGGAGGTTGCTCTGTTGGGTGTCCCAGGATCGGACAAAGCTGACCGAGCTCGCTACAGATTGGTCGACGCTCGTCCGAAGCGCGGTCGCACCTGTCGCATCTTTGGTCGCTCGGTCAGCTTGGCGGTGCGCTTGGGTCTGCCGCGTATCGGTCGACTACAGCCCCGAGCCGGCCGGCTCGCGGACCCTCCGCGGGCATCGACACCCTGCCTGCGCGAGGCCAACTTACCGGCTGCCGAAAGGTCCGTCCGACTTGCCGACACCGCAGCCCCGCCGCCGACCGCCGCGCCCGACGCCGCCCGGCCCGCGCGTTCTCATCGTCAACACGCGCGCACGCCACGGGGGGCGTCAGCTCGAAATCGTCCGCCGCGAGCTCGAGAGCCGCGGCGTGCGGCTCGCGGCGGTCTTTCCCGTCGATGCGCCCGAGCGGCTCGCGCGGGTCGTCGCCGAAGCGGTTCGCTCGGGAGCGCGCACCCTCATCGTCGGCGGCGGCGACGGCACCTTCTCCACGGTCGCCAACGCGCTCGCGGGCAGCGACACGATTCTCGGCGCGCTGCCGCTGGGGACCGGGAACGACTTCGCGCGCAGCCTCGGCGTTCCCTTCCGGCTCGGCGAGGCCTGCGCCGTGGTCGCGCGGGGCAGGCTCGCCAAGGTCGATCTCGGTCGAGCCGGCGAGCGCTTCTTCATCAACGCCGCGAGTATCGGGGTCACCTCGGAGATGACCGTCTCGCTGCGCCAAAGACCGGGGCTGAAGAAGGGGCTCGGCCGGCTCGCGTATCCGACGGTGGCCTTGGGCAAGGCGCTCGCCAAGCGGGCTTTCACCGTCGGGCTGGAGACCGACGGCGCGCGCCTGACGCTCCAAGCGCTCGAGGTCGTCGTCGGCAACGGGCGCTATCACGGTGCCGGCCTGATCATCGCGCCCGAGGCGAACCTTCGGGATCACGTCCTCGACCTCTACGCGATCCTCTCGGGTCACGAGCCGGGACAGCTCTGGCGCGACCTGCTGGTGCTCGCGCGGGTCGCGAAGGGGCTGCGCGCCGGCCGCCACGTCGCCGATCCGTTGGTGCTCCACATGAGAACGCGGCAGGTGCGGCTGGAGGCGAGCCCCGGTCAGGCGCTCGACCTCGACGGCGAGCTTCGCGGCCGCACCCCCGTGCTTCTCGAGTGCGTACCCGACGCGCTGCGGGTGATCTTGCCGGCGTGACTCGGCCGGCGGCCGGGCCGCGCGTTGATGGTTTGGACGCGGGCGCCGCACGAGGCGGCAGGGCGCTTCGGCGTCGACGAGCGGCTGTCGATCGAGAACGCGACGTCCGCCGCGGCCCGCGCGAGCCTTACGCACGGCCTGGCGTCGAATCGCCTTCGCCTATCGAAGCCGCGCGCCCTGTGCGCCCGTGCGTCGGGCGGACGGCGAGCGCGACCCCGGCGCTATTCCTCGAGAAGCGGGCTCATGCCGCTTCACGGCCCACCGACGGCCCCCAGGAGCGAGGAGCGCCGCCGGGCTTGCTCTAATAGCCGCGAGCAGTCCGACGAGCCGTACGGGCCCTTGTAGGCCCTGCAGCGGGCGATCACCTCCGCGAAAGGCGCGGGATCCGGCCCCGACGCGCGCTCCGCGAGCCGGGCCTCGGTCCGCTCGCCCGAAGCGGGTCTGTCGGCGTCCCGATACGCGGGCGCACCTCACCCCAGCGCGTCGGCCTCGGAGGGGGACCGGTGGAGCATGCCTTCGCGTAGCGCACCGGAAGGCTCAAGAGGTGTCGGGAAAGCCTCTGCGGCGTGTCGTCGCGAGGCGCGAGGCGGGTAGCGCCGCCGTCGCGGCGGCCTGCGTGCGCGCATGAAGAAGAGGGGACCCTTCGACTCCGCTCCCGCCGCTCGCGCGTCGGGAGCTGCGCTCAGGGTGAGCGGAACGGGAGGGGGGGCGAAGAAGCTCCCCTCAACGCCTGTGTCAGTGCCCGCTCACTTCGGCTTGCGCAGGCGCGCGACGTACGAGCCGAAGCTGAACTCGGCGAGCATGTCGAGCTTCACGCGCTTGATGCGCTCCCCGCGAAGAAAGGTGCCGTTGCGGCTCTCGAGATCCTCGAGGAAGAACGCGCCTTCCGCGAAGACGACCGCGGCGTGCTGGCGGCTGACCTGACCGTCGTCGGGGACGGCGACGTCGGCGACACCTTGCGCGCGCCCGATGACCGTGACCGTCTTGGTCAGCCGCGTGGCGGCCGGGCCGCTCTTGAACTCCAGCACGACCTTGATCTCCGGGGGCAGCGGCTCGATCTGCGCGCCGGCAAGCGAGCCGCTCGGCGGCGCGGCGGGCTTGGTGGGGAGGCCAAAGTCGGCGAGCGAGACGACGCTGGTCTCCTGCGAAGGCGCGTCGCCCTCGAAAGGCTGGAGTGCGTCGATCTCGTCGAGATCGCCGTCGCTACCGAGCAGCGGCTCGGCATCGGCGGCCGGGGGCGGGTTGCGATTGGTCTTCTTGTCGTCGGGGCGCATAGGTGAAGGGATCTTACCCCGCCGTCGGTCCCCGCTGGCAAGCCGCGCCGCGTTGGCCGGCCACCCGGTCCCGGTTCGGGCCAGTGACGGGCACGCGAGCGCGCGGCCTGCTCTCCGCCCGAGGAATCGGCTGCCGCACGCCGCGCACTGCGGCCTGCCGCACAGGCGACCTTCGAGGTCGGCATCCACGCGACCGTGCCCCGGCGGCACCCTCGCCAACGTCGGCTACTTCGGCAAAGGCGGCGACGTGGTGCTCCCGCGCCTCGGGTGGGCCGTCGGGATGGCGGAGAAGGACATCCGGACTTCTCGCTCTGCCCCGGGGGCAGCGAGCGGATGCTGCGGCTCATCGAGACCAAGCGGGTCGACCCCACGCCGCTGACGCCCCACCGCTTCAAGCTCGACCAGCTCGAGCGCGCTTTCGAGATGATGAAGACCAAAGAGGACGACATCCTCAAGCCGCTCGTCGACTTCACCTGGTGGCTGAGCCGCCGCGCGACCCCGGGCCTGCTGCACGGCCGGCATCCGTGGCCACCGCGGCAAGCCCGCGAGCGCGCAGCCTGCCTGTTGTAGCGGGCGCTCGAGTTGCACGGCCAGAGCGCGGCGGGCATCCTCGCGGCCATGCCCTCGAACGGAAGCTGGATCCTCATCCCCACTCCTGGCGAGGTCCGGGTCGTCTCGGTCCTCGTCGCTGGCGCTGACGTCTTCGCCCTCGGCTCTCGTCCCGGGGGGGGCTCGGTCATCTTGAAGAGGCCGGGCGTGCGCTTCAGCGTCGTCGCCGAGCACCCGGCGCATTTCGACGGGCTGTGCAGCGTGCCGGGCGGCTGCTTCTTGGCCTTGGGGCCCGACGGGTCGGCCTGCTTCGACGGGACGGGCTGGACCGAGCACCCGCTGCCAACGCGCGTCGAAGGGCTGCGCCGGATCTGGGAGTGCTCGACCACCGAGCTCTATGCGGTCGCCGGGCAGCAGCTTCTCTTCTTCGACGGCACGGCCTGGCAGGCGGTCGAGGTCGCCGGCACCCGCGGGCGAGCCATCACTTGGACGGACGGCGACGGGGGCTCAGACTCTGGCGGATGGCTCGTCGGTCAGGACGCGGCCGGCTCGGTCTTCGCCAGCGGGTCGAAGCTGTCGTGGGCGCTCGGGAGTAGCTCTCCGGATCCCGCGCTCGGGCTGGTGCGGGTCTTCGGCAGGGGTCACGCGGTGGCGATGGGACGCGGCCTCTGGCACCTGGAGGAGGCAGGCTGGAGGGAGCAGGTCGCGCCCTCGCCTCGTGGGCCGCCGCTGTTCGCAGAGCACAGCCGCGGACGGCTCGTGCTCGGCCACCTGCGCCCGGAGGACCGGGCCGTCGAGATCTCGTGTTGCTGCACGCTGGCGTCGGTGTCACTCGAGGGCGTGGAGGGCGAGCTGGCCGACATCTCCTTGAGCCCGCTGCCGACCGGCCACCTTGTCCTCAAGGATGGAGCCGGCCGGATGTTCCAGTCGCGCGCTCCGATCCTCTGCCCGCCGGCGTAGCCTTCCGCGCCGCCCTGGCCATTCGCCGCGCGCATCGTGAGCCGCTCGAGCGGGGCGGGCCGGCGCGCCGCGAGCTGCCGGCTGCGCCACGCCTTGGGCAAGCCAGCCGGGACGAGGAGGAGAACGGGTCTCCTCATCCGAGCCAGTGTCGACCTCGCCACGCCCGTTGCTAGGCTGTCGGAACGATGGCTTCGAGCCCGCGCCCACTCCCCGAGCCCCAAGCGGTCCGCGCCGGCGGAGAGACGCTGCGCGTGCGCCGGCTCGGAGCCGGAGACCGCCTGCTGCTGTTGCACGGCGGCCCCGGGCTCGATCACAACCTGCTGGTGCCGCTCGCGCTGGAGCTCGCCGACGCCTGGGAGGTCTGGCTGCCGGACCTGCCCGGACACGGCGGCAGCGGGGCGCATCCACTCTCGCTCCGGCAGACGCTCGAGCGGCTCGCGCGCTGGTGCGCCGCCTGCGAGCCGCGCATCTTCGGAGGCCACTCGCTCGGAGCGTGGCTTGCCCGAGAGCTGCTCAGGACGCGGGCGGTCCATCCCGCGGCTGCGGTCCTGCTGTGCCCGCCGGGTGCCGCCCGAGGGCGCTTGGCGCGAGCGGCACGCCCGGAGCTCGGCGACGAATCGGAGGGGGCGCAGCGCGCGAGCCTGATAGCCGATCTCGAGGCCGACGGCCCGGTCGACCCGGCCGTGCGCGAATCGGTCGAGCAGACCGCCTTTCGCAGCCCATCGCGCTACGGGCGCCTCCAGGCAGAGCTGTTGCCCCTGCTGCGCGCGGCCGTGCCGCCGTTCGATCCTCACTGCCCGGTGCTGGTCGTCGCGGGCGAACGCGATCGCGTCTCGCCGCCGGGCGCCGCCCGGGCCGTCGCCGCGGCGACCAGGAGCGCGCAGCTTCGCGTGCTCCCCGGAGCAGGCCACGTGCTGTGGTCCGTCTCTCCAGGCGCGACCGCAGAGGCCCTCCGCGACTTCTTGGCGGAGAACGAGCTGTGAGGAAGTGAGTTGTGAGTTGGGAGGGCCCGAGTTCTGCCCAGAGGCGGGGGCGCTGGCGATGCTCCCTGCCCTCGGTTCGCCCCCTCCGGTCGCCTCGAGCGGAGTCGAGAGGCTCGTGCGTAGCCTCTTGAGCAACGAGGGAAGCGGGCTCGAGGAAGCCTTCGGCTCCGCTCCTAGCTCACAGCCCCATCTGTGCAAGGTCACAGCCGGGCAAGGGACCGGTGACGAGCTCCGGGTGACCGGGGGCGGATTCTGCGACTCATTCTCTCCCTCTCGCCCGCCGAGACGGCCTGCCCTCCGGTTCTAGCGGCGCCTGAGCCGAAGGAAGAGCCAGGCGACCTCGACCCGCTCGCGCGGATCGGCGGCGCCCCGGGCGCGATCGAGCACCTTTCGCGTCGCCACCTCGTCGAGGTCCTCGGTCAAGGGCGCGATCAGCGCGGGGATCTCCATCAGGTCCATGAACTCGATCTGCCGGCCCTCGTAGATGCGCTCCTCCATCCGCTCGAGCTCCAGGCCGAAGCCCGCGGCCTCGGCCTCAAAGGCCTCGGGACGAAAAGGCGGGGTCGAACGCGCGAACGGCTGCTGTGACACGTCGGCTATCGCCCGCGCGAGCGCGACCTGGAAGACGTGGAAAGGGGCGGCTCCGGCTCGCTCCGAAGGGACGTTGAAGACAAAGAGCCCGCCGGGCGAGAGGAGCTTGCCGATGGCCTCGAGCACCCGCGCGCGCGCCGGGAACTGCCAGAACGCCGCGTTGGAGACGACCCGGTCGAACGGAGGCGCGACCGCCTCGCCGACCGCGTCGGCCGGGGCGACGACGAAGCGGGCGCGAGGGTCGAAGACGCGAGCCTCGGCGACCCCGACCATCTCGGCCGAGGAGTCGAGCCCGACCACCTCGGCGTCGACAGGCAGCCGGCCGAGACAGGCCCGGGTCGTCGCGCCGGTGCCGCAGCCGAGGTCGAGGACCCGGTGCGCCGAGCCGAGCGAGGCCAGCTCGACCAACTGGCTGTTGAGCCAGCCGTAGATGCGGTGTTCGCGGACGAACCGGTCGTAGATCTCTGCGTTGTCCCAGCCACGCCAGCGGTCTTCCATGCTCCGTAAATGCGCCCTTCGCCCGCTCATGGCCAGTCGCGCTCGACGGGTTGACGGCCCGGAGCGCGGCCGCGTTCCTATTCGGCCAGCGATGGCTCAGCCCTCCCGCGCACGTCGAAGAGCAGCACCTGGCATCCCTGCTCCTCACGACGCTGCACGAGCTGCAGCCCGACCGGCGCTTCGACCGCGTCGAACAGCCGTCTGCCCGACCTGCCCGTCACCGTGGGCACGATGATCAGGCTGAGCTGATCGACGAGGCCGCGGGAGAGCAGGGCGCTCACGAGGCTTGGGCCGGAGTCGACCAGCAGCCTCTCGACCCCGTACCTCTCCGCGACGAGCTCCACGCCCCTCGCCAGGTCGACGCGGTCCTGTCCGAGGCAGTGGTGCGCGTAGCCCCGCGACTCCAGGTAGTCGAGATACCCGGCGGGCGTCCGCTCGCTGACGAGCACCACGCAGTCGCGGCACTCCTCGAAGCGCCGAAAGGCATGCAGGCGCCCGTACAAGCTCCCGCCCGAGTCGGGGATGAACCAGAGCGGCTTGCCCTCGCGCCCGGCCGGCGGACGGCGATCGGCCTCCGTCTCTTCCGGCGCGAGGCCGAAGAGCTCGAAGCTCTTGCGCGCCGAGCCCGAGCCGACCAGCGTCGCCTGCGTGGCGAGCTCGGCGGCGAGGCCGTAGTGCAGGCCGAGGTCCACCTCGAAGCCGTCGATCGAGCCGTCCAGGCTCACGGTGTTGTGGACGATGACGTGCGGGCGCATCGTTCCTCCCTCGAAAGCGGCGTCGCCGGCCCTCTGCGGCCGGTCGCTCCTCCGCGGCGGGCTGCGAACGTCTTCAGTCGGCAGCGGGCTCGTCGAGCTCGTCGGTGTCCGGCCCGTTCAGGAAGCACTCGGGGTTGTCGCACGAGGGCTGCTCGCGGGCCAGCTTCTGGCCGCACTCCGAGCACCAGAGCCAGCCGCAGCGCGGGCAGAGGCCCACGGTGAGGTCCTCGATGCCCGGCTCCTCGTCGCAGTTGCGCGTTTTCTCAAACCCGCACGACGGGCAGGGGCCGATGAAGACCGAGTCGGCGAGCTCCTCGCCGGTCTCCGCGTCGGCGGACATCTCGGCGAGCGAATCGAAGAGGCTCGGATCGAGCTTGGGCAGGCCGAGCACCTCGAAGACGGCCTGCATCTGCTCGCTCACCGAGCCGCCCTGGGCGCGAATGGCCCCGAGGCGCTCGAGCTTCTCGTCGTCGAGCTCGACCCCGAAACCCGCGAGCATCTGGCGCAGGGCGTCCTTTTCGTTCGAGTCGGTCATCGGTCTCCTCGACAGCCAGCGTTCACGCCGGTCTTCGCGCTCAAGCGCACGCCGTCCTGGCGAGCGGCCTCTTGCGTACTTCCAATCTCAACGCCGGCAGCTCGAAGCGCTCCCACTTGCGCTGGTAGCGCGACTTGATCGGTGGCTCGAAGCCCATCAAGAACCGCTCGGCGTGCGCCTTCTCCCACCCCGGCGTCCCCTCGACCAGCTCGAGCACCTCGTCGAAGAGCTCGGGCTTGTCCGAGACGATGCTGAGCAGCCCGCCGGCGCGCATCGCGGCGTGCATCCGCGCGAGGAAGGTCGGGTTGAGCACCTTGTGCTGGCCGCGCGCGCGTACGAACGGATCGGGAAAGTGCACGTAGACCGCGGCGACGGTCTCGTCGAGCAGGTGCGGATAGAGCGCGTCGACGGGCGCGCGCAGGAAGCGGATGTTGCGCAGGTCCATCGATTCGGCGAGGCGCACCGCGTGGAAGAGCGACTTGGTCGAGGGGTCGACGCCGACGAACCCGTTCTCCGGCCGTTCGGCGGCCAGGCCGCAGAGCACCTCGCCCGTGCCGCAGCCGACCTCCAGCTCGTAGGCCTGGCGGCCGTCGAACAGCGCCGCCGGATCGAGCCGGGGCACGTCGAGGGCGGGGTCGGCCTTGGCCTCTTCGTAGCGCCAGAGCTGCAGATACCTGGCCAGCGCCTGCGGCGAAGGTGGAATGCGCTTGATGCTTCGGCTGAGCCCTCTGCGTCCCATGACTGCCGTGTCCCTCGAAGGAAGAAACCCGCGGGCGGCCTGGGCGCCTTCCGGGGACCGGAAAAAGGTCCCGACGCCCGGTCGCCACCGCAAGCGAGCCGCTCGGATGCGGGCCGCCTCGTAGCAAGGAACCGCGGGTCCAGCAACCTCGGCGCCTGGTCCGGGCGAGGTCGCCGCGCCGGGAGGGCGAGCAGGCCCCGTCCTACCAGCCGAGCAGGCCGCGCCCCTGCTGTGCGAGCGAGGCGGCGAACTCCGCGGCCGCCGCCGGCTCGACCTTCCGGCCCTGACGCTCGCACCACGCGAGCAGCTCCTCGACGTCGACGACCACGCGGCTGACGGCGATCTTCTGGGCGCGCAGCTCCTGGAGCTGCCCCTTCGCGTCGACGAGCCACTCGTCGTAGGTCGCCGCGAGCCGGTCCGGCTCGGCGCTCATCTCGCGGAGCCTCGGCCACTGGTTGCGCTTGTACCAGGCCAGGTAGACCCGGGTTTGACCGGACAGATCGATCATGTGCCCTCTCTCCGCGCGAGGTGGACCGGCGCTTCGGGACGCCGGCAGATCCGTCGAGAAATCCTTCTGAAGCCTTGCCTTTGGCGCCTCTTCAATCCGGGCACGCGAGGCCGCCGAGACGGCGGTCCCCGCCTCGCGCGATACGCCGCAGAAGAGCTCCCCGCACCTCTCGAGCTCCCGCCGAGTCGACGCGCCCTCTCGGAAAAAGCCGCTACCCGTCTTCTCCGTCCACCCGAGTCGCCAGCGCGGCGACCGCCCCCACGGCCACCACGCCGATGGTCAGCACCGCCCCGAGCCTGACGACGAGCAGGGCGCCGGAGCCGAGCAGGCAGGCTCCCGCCGCGCCTACGGCCGCCAGCGCGAACAGGCTCCACTGTTCGCGGCCGGTGCGCGAGCTGCTGACGACCGCCAACAACGCCGGCGCCAGATAGAGGGCGGTCGAGAGGGGATCGGCGTCCAGCCCGGCGAGCGAGCCGGCGGCGAAGGTGAGGCCGCTCGCCAGCGCCGCCGCGAGCAGCGCGCCAAGAGCTCGACCCGGCCGGCGCTCGAGCGCCAGCGAGACGAGCGCCATCGTGCCTATCAACAGGGCGAGCGCCTGCCAAAGCCGCTTCACCTGGCGCGCCTCGACCAGCTCGGTGACCACCGGCAGACCGCTCACCCGGAACGTGGTGCGCCCCTGGTCTGAGGCGACCGGATCGAGCAGGTCGGCGAACACCCCCTGCGCCCGGGCGAGGAAGGGCTCGGGGACCGCCTCGCCCGCGAGCTTCTCGGCGAGCCTGCGGCTGTGCCTCGCGAGCAGCAGGTCGCGTTGCCGCTCGAGCAGCGTGTCGGCGAGCTGGACGGCCGTCGCCTCGTCGAAGTCGGCCAGGCCTCGGGCGACCGTGATCAGCCGGTCGCGCGCCGTCTCACCCGAGGCGAGCGCCGGCTCGAGCCGGCTCCACTCCGCGTCCGAGGGCGCGTAGGGCGACTCGTCGGAGATGAGCCAGCGGTGGAGCCGCTCGTGGACGTCGCGCGAGAGGTTCTCGGCCAGGGTGCCGGCCGGCTGCTTCGTCGCCTCGGTGATGAGGGCTTCGAGGCGCCTCTCGGGCAGCGCGACGGAGTAGCGGCGGGCGAGCGCGGTCAGCCGCGCGGCTACCGAGCGCGAATCGGTCCCCTCGGACTCCGCGATGGCGCGCTCGATCGTCGCGACCAGCTCGCGCATCGGGCGCTTGGGCTGAGTCGGCACCCGCAGCATCACCATCCCCTCGTCGCGCCCGTCGCCGACCAGGCTGCGAACGTCGGGGCTGCCTTCGAGGAAGAACCACAGGCCGCCCAAGGACTCGCGCGACGGCGGAATCCGGTGGATCCCGGCGAAGCCGCCGCCCAGGTAGCCGAGCACCTGCGACACCGACTGCACGCTCGAGAAGGCGCCGGTCCCCTCGAGCAGATCGCTCAGGCGCATCACGCGCGCGGCGACGGCCGGATCGCGGAAGTCGCCGCGGACGTGGAGCTGCACGAAGTCCGGGCCTCCGAAGCGCCTGTCGAAGAACGCGAGCGCCTCTCCGACCGGCTCCTCCTTGCCGAACATCGCCTGCGGCGTGGTCCGCAGTTGCAGACCGGAGGCCGGCCAGGCGCAGAGCAGCAGGACCGCCGCGGCGAGCGCCAGGCCGTACTTGCGGGGCAGGCGGAGCGGCTCGTCGTCGGTCGCCGCGGGGATGGGCTCGAGGCACGCGGCCGACGGCGCGACGAAGAAGCAGCCGACGAAGAGGATCGCGACACAGCCGAGCGCCAGGCTCGCGCCGATGTGCGAGAAGACCCCGGGGACGACCAGCCAGACCGCCGCCGCGCCGACCGCGCCGGCCATCAGGGCGGCCGCGGTGCTGGATGGCAGCAGGCTGTCCGGGGCGGGCTCGGCGCCGGCGAGGCGCGCCTCCAGCCCGCGCGAGAAGGCCACCAGGCCGAGAGTGAGGACGATCAGCGCGACGGCGACGCTGCCCTGGGTGAGCCCCAGCCCGGTCCACTGCAACATGCCCAGCCAGACGACGAGGCTGGCGAGCGCGCCGGCGAGCACGATGGCCATGGCCGAGACGCGCTTGATCCCCAGGGCGAGCACGCCGAGGAGCAAGGCGATCATCGACGGGACGAGCCAGGGGAGCCGGCCGCCCACCTGCTGGCCTACCGAGGCGGTGAAGAAGGGGGCGCCGAAGAGGTAGGCCACGAGCGAGCCTCGCTCCTCGTCGACCACCTGCTGGATCCGTCGAGCGGCGGCCGCGGCGTCGGCCTTCGGGTCGAGCGCGAGCATGAGCGCGTAGGCCCGTTGGTCGCGGCTGACGAAGGTGCCGGGGACCTGCTGGTCGGCCTCTATCCGGCGCGCGAGGGCCGCCAGGCCCTCCTCATCGTCCGGGACCTCGGACAGGAAGAGGTGGTTGTTGATCGCGCCGTCCTCGCCCTCGCTCATCGAGTCGAGGTTGGCGATGCTGCGCACCCAAACGACTCCGTCGGACTTGAGCTCGGCGAGCCGCCCGGTGATGCGCTGCAGGCGCCGCAGCCCCTCCGGCGTCAACGCCGCGCCGGGCTCCTCGAGCCCCACGATGAGCGTGTCGAAGGCGCCAAAGCGCTCTGAGCTCTCGACCCAGAAGCGCACCGACTCCTCGTCGATGGGCAGGTGCTCGGTCGCCGAGGGGCTGAAGGTGATGCGCGAGGCGGCCAGCCCCGAGGCGACGAGCGCGACGGCGGTGAGCGCCAGCGCCACCGGTTTGCGGCGCGCAACGAACCCGAGAAAGCGGTTCCATGCGGTCATGGATTACCTCGCGACAAGTTGAGAGTCGGTAGGGGCGCATGGCAATGCGCCCGGCCTCAAATCGAGCACTCGCTTCGTCTCGCCACCGCGCGGACGGGGTTCGGCGGCAGGGCGCACCGACCCGGACGCATCGCCTGGTGGGCCGCATCGCAACGCGCCGGGCACGCAGTCGGTAGGGGCGCATGGCAATGCGCCAAATCGAGCACGCGCCTCGTCTCGCCACCGCGCGGGATGGCCTTCGAGAAAGCCGCCTTCCCGCCAGCAACGGGAAGGGGTTCGGGAGTAGGGCCCATCGCCTACTTCGGTGCCCCGGCGAACAGGTCGAGGAAGTCTGCCGCCAGCTCTTCGCAGCCGTAGCTCGGCCCGACGCAGCGCAGCTCGTACTTGTTGCAGTCCTCGCCCGAGGTGATGGGCGCCACCATCTTGAGCAGCGGGTTGTTCGCGTCGAGCGCCTCTTCGTGGATGGTGAAACCGAGCTCGCCCTGGATCCAGACGCTGTCCTCCGACAGCCGGCTCTTGCCGAGCTCCCAGATCGCCCGGCGCACCATGTAGCGCTCGCCCTCGGGCGAGACGATGAACATGGTGACGCCCGGGTGGCCGTCGCCGTCATCGTCGCGCACCCGCGAATCGACGGGGTCGCCCGGCTTCTGCGGCGCCTTGGGCAGCGGGTCGTTCAGCGGGTCTGCCAGCGCGCCGAGCCCCCAGAGCCAGACGACGTCCTTGGCCGCCAGGCCCCCGTCGACTATCGGCAGGCGGACCGGCCTGTCGTGGAGGACCTTCTTGAGCTTGGCGGGAACCCGCGTCTCGCCCAGCTCGATGGCGCCGCTGCCGGTGATGATGGAGGTCACCTGCTCGCAGAAGCGCAGCTCGAGTGCGCTCTTGTCCTCCGACAGCTCGGCGATGAAGAGGTCGGTCAGGTTGAAGTCCCAGTCCTCGCCCAACGGCGCGATGCTGCCGCGCTGCACCAAGCGCACGGCCCACCGGCCTTGCAGCAGTCCCATGCACGAGGCGTCGCCGACGTCGATCTGGCGGCCGGTCGGCTCGCCGTCCTGCTTCTCGCGGGCGGCGCAGGTCGCCGGCGGCGGGGTCGGCGGCGGGGACGGGTAGAGCTCTTCGAGACGGGCCGCGCCGTCCGACTGCCAGCCGCAGCCGGGCACGAGCAGCGCCGCCGAAAGCACGGCGAGGATGGCTCTCTTCATCGGTTCCTCCGTCGGAGCAGGCCCTCGACCGCACCGCGACCCGAGCGCGGGCGAGGAGGGGCGTCGCTCGCCTGCTGTCACCAGTTCACGCGGGTCTTGAAGAAGGCCACGCTGCGCCCGGCGGCCTTCTGGCCGAACTTGCTGCGCGAGGCGTAGTCGAGCGGGTCTTCGGGCCGGGTGCTGCCGCCAAAGACGAAGGCCCCGAGCGTCACCTCGACCGCGGGCACGGCGACCCAGGTCAGCGTCGGGTTGAGCGCCGAGGAGCCGTCGGTCAGGTCGTAGACGGACGACAGCCGCAGCCTCAGCTCGTCCTTCAGGAACTTCAGCTCCGGGGCCACCACCGCGTAGTCGTGCAGGCCAAAGACGTCGTTGAACTCGTCGAAGAAGCCGTGCACCCACATCGCGTTGAGGTACAGCCAGGAGGTGAAGGTGTAGTCGAACCCCAGGGTGGCCTTGATGAAGGGCTCGCTCGGCACGTTGACGCTCGCCATCTCGAGCAGCCTGTTGCCGCCCTGGTAGGCGCGCAGCCCGAAGACGATCTCCTCGGGGAAGATGAGCGCGAACTCGCCGACGATGCCCAGGCCGAAGAGCCAGTCGGCGTTGTAGCTGAAGTCGAGGCCGGCCACCTGCATCCGCGGGTAGGTCACCTCGGCGACGTAGCGCACGTCCATCTTGCCCGGCTCCTGCGAGGACTCGACGAAGGCCGCCGCGGTGTAGGCGACCGGGAAGCCGAAGCGCCCGTAGTAGTAGCTGAGCGTCAGGTCGAGGTTGCCGAGCTGCAGCTTGGCGCGCAGCGCGGCCTGGGACTCGGCGATGCCGCGGCCGACGCCGAAGGTGCGCACCTCCGGGTCCCCGAAGTTGAGGGCGCAGGGGTTGACCGCGCCGAAAAGATCGGCGAGCGCCTGGGCATCGGCCCGGTCGCGCAGCGGGGGCGCGGGCGCGGCGATCAGGCAGCCGGCCGCGTCGCGCTCGACCCCGAAGCCGAGCGGCGCCGAGTCGGGGAGCTGCGAGGGCTTGAAGACCGGGACCCAGACCGCGGTGAGCGTCAGCCAGTCCGACGGGTAGACGTCGACCTGGAGCATCTGGTTGGGCACCTTGCGCGAGTAGTCGACCGGATCGGAGAAGTCGCGCGAGCTCAGGTTGTCGGTCGGGTTGAACATGTCCGCCGAGCCCCAGGTCTGGACCATCCGCCCGATTTTCAGATCGATCGCCGGGTGCGGCACCCCGCGCACGGCGACGAAGGCCTCGTCGACCTGGACGCTGAAGGGGTCGAGCCGGTCGCGGCTGGTCGTCTCGGAGAGCCGGGTCGCCTCGTTGAAGCCGAAGTAGCGCAGCCGCGCGTCGAGCACCGCGATGGCCTTCTCGGACGGCGTCACCTCGAGCCGCAGGTCGAGGTCGTTGCGGTTCATCGCGAAGTTGTAGCCGTCGCCCGGCGCCGCGCCCCGGTAGTCCTCGACGTTGAAGCGCACGTCGGCCGAGGCCGCGCCCGACAGGCTCACCTGGTCCTGCCACCCCGCGGCGAAGGCGGGCGAGGCGAGGGCGCAGAGGGCGCCCAGCAGCAGGATCTCCCGCGCGTTTCGAGTCATGGTTGCTCCGTCGGGCCGACGGCGCGCGCAGGCGCGGTCAGCCATCAAGCGGTTGCGGAATGGGCGGGCGCGCCGGGCGCACAGGCGCCGCTATTTGCCCCACTGGAGCTGGCGGACCGTGAAGAGCTTGTCGGAGAGGCCCTGATTGACCTTGAAGGTGCGCACCAGCAGCTCGGTGCGGTGCCCGGTGCGCGGGTCGCTGACGATGACGTTCTTGTAGCGCGTCGCCCCGGCGCCGAAGTCGGTCAGCTCGCTGTTGAGGAACTGCTTCACCTTCTCGCCGGCGCGGTTGTAGTAGTGCGACTCCTGCTGTGAGAAGTGCCCCTTGGCGACGCGGTGGACGACCTTCGCGTAGTCGGTCTCCTGACCGGCCTTGGGCGTCAGCGCGAGCCACCACGAGGAGTCGTCCTCCTTCTCGAGCACGACCTGCCAGCCCTTCACCCAGCTCACGTTGGCCATGTCCTCGCTGCTCAGGTCCGACCCGGCGAGGCTCTGGTTCATGTTCGCCGCGGCGACCCGGCGCACCTTCTTGTAGCCGGGCAGGTAGACGTAGACGCTGCTGGCGCTCTCGACGAGGGTAGACATCCCCTTCAGCTCGCCCGAGGTGAACTCGACCAGGCGCTTCATGTCGCCCTTCTGATGGATGGTGAAGTCGTAGGACTTGCGGGAGCCCGCTGAGTCGACGACGGTCAGGGTCAGCTCCATCAGTTGGTCGGCATAGCCGTTGTTGCGCTCCTCCATGCGCGCGAGGATCTCGCTCGCGGTCAGCTTCGCGGCGGGAGCGGCTGCCGGTGCAGCGGCCGGAGCCGGTGCAGCGGCCGGAGCCGGCGTCGGAGCAGCGGCGGGAGCCGGCGTCGGTTCTGCCGCGGCGGGCGCGCTCTCCTCGGCAAACGCGGGCGCGCCCAGGCCGAAGAGGGTGAGGGCTGGGACGAAGAGTGCTCGGGCCCAGAAAGTCATCTGTTGTCTCCTGTCGGCCAGTGATCGAACGGGTCCCGTTCTATCCGAAAACAGAGCAGGCGAGCAGATACTGTTTCGTCGGCCCGGCGACCGGGCAGGCAAAGGCAGCTCTGCGGGGGTCGATTCGGCGCCGCGAGCCCCGGTGTGCGCCCGGTCCCCGAGCGCACGTGTGGACCGGCCTCGGGCGGGAGGGGCGCATCGCAACGAATCGCCTGCGGGGCCGTAGCGCGAGCTCGAGGGACACCGCAGGCCGAAGTCTGTGAGCAAAGCCGAAGGCGAGCCGGAGCGGGATACCGGTGTCTTGCTCCACTTGGTGCGCGGAGGAAGTGGGCAACGGAGAGGCCGCGGAGTGCGGTGGCCCCGCCCCCTCCCCTCCCAGACAGCGCGCTGGCCAGAGCGCTCTTGTCGATCACCGAGGGCGCGCTCGGGAGGGCGACCGCGTGTGCCGGGGCGGGGTCTCTTGTCGCTTGTTCAGCACCGCTCGCAAGCCGCCGACGCGCCCTGCGGTTCCGCCCTTCCCACAGCGCAGAAGCTTGTCGGACGCAGCCAAGACCTTGTCGGACGGCCGCGACACCTTGTCCGACGAAAAAATGCCCTTGCTAGGCGGCTTTGCGGGCTTGTCCGAGACAACTCATAGGCTAATCGGACGGCGACGAGGGCATGGCGGACAAGAAGATGGCGTTATTACGCATGGTTGGCGGCTTGCCGGGCGGTCCGACAAGGTATCGCCGTGCTCCGACAAGCCCTTGCCGAGCTCCGACAAGCCCTCGCCATGCTCCGACAAGCCCTCGCCGAGCTTTGACAAGCCCTTGCCGAGCTTTGACAAGCCCTCGCCGAGCTTTGACAAGCCCTCGCCGCACTCCGACAAGCTCGCGGGGTCACGCGGCAAATGCAGCGCCAGTGCTTCCTTAGATAAGTCAACGGGTTGTGGGGCGAGCATCCCGCCCTCAAACCCCCCTTCCGCTTTGCGTGAGGGGGGCTTTCCTGCTCCCGGCGCTGAAGGAGGTGTCGGAAAATCTCCTGCGTATCGCGCGAGGGGGGGAGGGCCGCCGTCCCGGCGGCCTGCGTGCGCGGACGAAGAAGAGGCGCTCAAAGCAAGGCTTCAGCAAGGAGCTCTCGACGAATCTTGAGACGCAGCAGGGCAGCTCAGCGGTGCGAATGACGCGGGCCTGTGCCGGGAGGGCGGCGGTCCCGTTTCGACCTTCCACCGCAACGAGGCTCACAGCGCGTCGCCGAGGACCGAGTCCGCTCCTGCGCCCTGCGCGATCCCGAGCTCGGGGACCACGATGCCCGACGGCTTCTTGCCGCCACCCAGCCGGAGCGCTACGCGCTCGTCCTCGCCCGTCGCGTCGCGCGCGATTCGCTGCAGCTTGGCGACGACGCGGTCGGCGAGGGTCTTCGTCGCCTCGTCGGCCGACTTGCGCAGCAGCTCTTCGTAGGCGCCCGAGGCGCCGATGGGCAGGTGCTTGCGCGTGAAGCCGACCCGCTCCTGGACGGTGAAGAGGATGGTTCCGGTGCGCACGTCGAAGAGCGAAGCCTGCAGCAGGCCCTCGGCGGCCAAGGTACGCGACGGCGACAGCAGCCCGCCGATCACCGTGATCCACAAGGTCGACCAGCCGTTGGCATGCGAGCGGTCCTCGAAGTCCTCGGTGTAGAGCAGCAGGTACGGGGTCCGATACCGCGCGGCGAGCTCGCGCAGGCCCTCGATGCCCGCGCCCGAGGGCATGCGGGTGACGACGTCGGTCGTGACCGAGACGAGCTTCGTTCCCTCGAGCGCCTCGCCGAGGGCGCGGGTGGCGGCGAAGCCTGTCTCGATGCGCGCCGGCGCGTGCGGCTGGAAGGGTTCGGCGAGCGCGGCGACGCCGACACGCGCCGGCAACTCGAGCGCTATCGGCGCGTCGAGGATGCGGGCGATGTCCGCCTCGGTCAGCCCGCTGCTGCCGCGCGGGGCGAACAGGGACCGATCGAGCGGCTGCGGCGCGGCCCCCTCCGCGGTCGGCTCATAGGAGGGGTGCGGCGCCATGCTGCGGCCCGCGGCGCAGGCGGTGGCGAAGAGGGCGAGAGCGGCAATCGACAGGTGGCGGATCATGGTTCCTCCCGGCAGTCGGCGAAGGGCCCGGCGCGCCTTCGCCCATCTGCCAGAACCACGATCGAGTGCGTCGCTACTTACAGTCGCCGCATCCCTCGCGCGCCGAGCGGCAGTCGTCCTTCGCCGCGAGGCAGCGGTTCGCGTAGTCGGAGCTGCCCTCGTGCCTCTGGGCGATGGCGCAGATCCGGGCGCCGGCCGCGCAGATGAGCTTGGAGAGCCGGCAGACCTCCTCGCAGGCCTCCAGGCCCTGAAGCTGGGCGAGCTCTGCCTTGCGCAGCTCGAGCTCGGTGGCCGCCTCCCACATTTCGCGGTCGGCGACCGGGCCCGTGATCTGCTCGGGGCCCGGACCCGGGGCGGGCGCGGTGCGCGCGGCGCAGGCCGCGAGCGCCGAGAGGCACGCCACCGCGAGGGCAAATCGGACGGCTCGAGCCGCGTTCATCTCTTCTCCCTGCTGCGCTCGGCGAGCAGGCGCTTGCCGAGGGCGATGACCTCTTCATAGGCGGCCATGGCCGCGTCGTCCTCTCCGGTCGCCTCGAGCGCCTCGCCCTCGCGAAGCCGCAGCATCGCGGTGAGCGCGGTCGGCTTGAGGCCCTGCTCCTCGGCGAGTCCGGCGCGCGCAGCCTTCAGCGAGCCCGGGGCGGCGCCGGCCTTCAGCAGCAGCTCGGCGAGCCGCGCGTGCAGATCCGCGCGCAGCATCCGCGAGCTCTCGTGGCGCGGCAGCTCGAGCCCGAGCGCGGCGCGCAGCTCAGCGGCGGCCGCGCGCGGATCCTTCTCCGCGAGCAGGTCGGCCCGGCGGTGCGCGGCGGCCACCGCGGTCGCGCCGGCGAGCAGCGCCTGATCCTCGGGGCAGGGACAGGGGCAGGGTTCCGCGGCCGCGGAGGTGGCGACGAGCGCCAGCGCTATCGAAAGGGCGAAGAGCGAGCGCCTCATCGCGAACCTCCTTCCGGCGAACCGCGAAGTCGCAGCGCCGCTTCGCGGGCAAGCTGCTCGGCGCGCCCGGCGGGTGAGCCGCCTGGCGGCATCAGCGCGGCGAGCAGCACCTTCGCCTCCTCGCGCAGCAGGTCGGCCTCGGACGGGTCAACCTCAAAGGTCGCCTCCGCCTCGAGGCCCGCGGGCCGGTTCGCGAGCTGCACCGAGACGGCGAGCAGCGCGCAGGCAGCAGCCGCGCCCGCGGAGATGGCCAGCCAGGGGCGGCGCCGGCGCGGCTCGCCGAAGAGCCTGTCGGCGATGCGCGCCTTCGCTTCGGAATCGAGCGCGACCTCGCGCGCCGCCTCGACCGTCGCCGCGGCGCGCAGCCTCTCGAGCAGCTCGGGATCGCCGCCGGGCTCTGCGCCTTCGAGCGCCTCGGCGAGCGCGCGCGCGGCCCGCACCTCGGCCAGGTCGATGAGATCGGATTCGGCTCGATCCTCCAGCCGCCTCTCTTCGCGTTCGTCGCTCACGTCAGACCTCCGCCCGTTCCCCGAACTCTTCCACGTACAAGGCCCGGAACTGCTTACACGCCCGAAAGAAGAGGACGTCGAAGTTGCCCACCTTGATCTGCAGCCGCGCCGCGCACCCCTCTCTCGGCAGCTCCTGGAGCAGCCGCAGCCGCATCGCCTCGGCGTAGCGCGGGCTCATCCGCGCGAGCACCGCCTCGACCCGCGCTCGCGCCTGCCCCCGAGCCTCGAGCGCCGCCAGGGCGCTCTCCGGATCATCGGACTGGCCCTCGCCGAGCTCGGCCGCGAGGATCGAGCGGTAGCGCCCCTCGGTGCTCATCCGCCGGCGGCGGTCGAGCGCCTTGTTGCGGGCGATGGCGGCCAGCCAGGGCAGCACCTCGCCGTTCGCGAGCGCCGGGAGTCTCTCGAGCGCGGAGACGAAGGTCTCCTTGAGCGCGTCCTCGCAGGCTGCCCGCTCGACGAGGATGGGGCCTATCACCCGGCGGGTCAGCCCATCGGCGGTGCGCTCGTAGATCTCGCGCATCGCCTGCCGGTCTCCGCGCGCCGCGCGGGCCGCGAGCTGCTCGAGGGTGAGCGGGCTGCCGAACATGGGGCCGCAGAGCATACCGCGCGCGATCCCCAGCGACGGGGACAGCCGGGGTGGTGGTCCTAGCGCTCAGTCGCTCGTCGTGCAGGCCGCCCCCTCGCGCGTGGAGCAGGGCGCGAGTGTCTGGTATCGGAATGCGTCAGCCGCGCACTAAGATGCGTTTCGCCATGCCGACCGAATTCGAGCTGATTGACCGCTTCCTCAAACCCTTCGCGCGCAAGGGCGCCGGCGTCGTCATCGGTCCCGGCGACGACTGCGCGGTGCTGCGCCCGTCGCCCGGCGCCGACTTGTGCGTGACGACCGACGCCGTCGTCGAGGGCGTGCACTTCACCTCCGCCTTCTTCTCGGACGCGGACATCGGGCACAAAGCCCTGGCGGTGAACCTCTCGGACTTGGCGGCGATGGGGGCGCGGCCCCGCTGGTTCGTCTGCAGCGTCGCCTGCCCGCCGGAGGCGCTCGCGCGGCTCCCGGCCATCGCGCGGGGAATGGCCCGGCTCGCGGCGAAGTCGGCCATCATGCTCGCGGGCGGCAACTTCGCGCGGGCCGACGCGCTGTCGCTCCACATCACCGCCTTCGGCGAGGTGGCTCGCGGAGAGGCGCTGACGCGGTCGCGGGCCCGGCCGAAGGACCGGATCTACGTGACCGGCACCTTCGGCGACGCTGCGCTCGGGCTCGCGTTGCGCAGCATCGGGCGCAAGCCTGGCGCCGCGGTCGCGGCGCGCCAACTTCGGCCGGAGCCGCGATTGAAGATGGGCCTGCTCGCCCGCGGCTTTGCTCGGGCGGCGATCGACGTCTCCGACGGGCTTGTTCAGGACCTCGGGCACGTCGCCGAGGCGAGCGGGGTCGGCATCCGCATCGACGCCCAGAAGGTGCCGACGAGCCGCACCTTCGGGGATCTCGCCGCCAACAGGGACCTCGCCCTCACCGGCGGCGAGGACTACGAGCTCGTGCTGTTCGTGCCCCCGGCCCGCGCTGTGGCGTTCGAGCGGGCGTGCAAGCAGGCACGTGAACAGGTGACGCTCATCGGCGAGGCGACCAAGAAGCCTGGGATCGAGCTGCTCAACGCGCCGCAGCTCGCCCATACCGGCTTCGACCATTTCGGCGGCCCCGCATCGAGGCCTCGAGGCAGGGCGAGGAGGCCAAAGGGCTGACCGGATCGACCGGAGCGCCGACCTTTGTGTCGGCGTCAGGCCGCCCCAGGCCCTCACCCTCCGAGGCCAGCACGAGGGTTGGCGCTTTGGCAACGAGGGAGCGTCTGGACGGTCGCATTGCCGGTAGGTGAGCCCGGTCGCTCATTTCGGGAGCGCTCGCAAGCCGCCGGGGCCCCCTTTCGCGAGGAGCCCGGGCAGGTTGAGCGGCCCTTCGCCTCGGTTCGCGCCACTGGCGCGGCGGGGCCTGCGCTCAGGCTGACCGGGCGAGCGCGCGACTGGCGGCGCCAGCGGGCCGGTCGATTCGCCTGCAGCCGACATGGTCGGCCAATTGACTTCGGATCCCCCCCCGCTAAGATTCGGGCGTGCTGCGTCCCTTGAGAGATGACGCTCCGGCCGCCTCCGGCCGGAATCGAGCTGAGCTCCCGTCTGTCACGCGCAGCGGCGCTGAGACCCGCCGGCCGCGCGAGGGCAGGCCGACCCTCTCCCTGCACGCCAAGATCTTCATCGGCTACCTCGTGCTGGGCGGGGTTCTCTTTGCAACCTCGCGCCTGCTTGCGACCTACGGCGTGACGCAGCTTTGGCTCGAGGCCACCATCACGCTCGCGGTCGCCGGGCTCTTCGGGGTCCTGCTGCCCTCGAGCCTGGCGAGGGTGAGCCGCGTGCGGATGCTCAACCGCTCGGCGCTCGAGATCAGCCGCGGCGACCTCTCCAAGCCGGTGCAGATGGAGGAGGCGGGGCTGGGGCGAGACGAGATAGACGAGCTGGCGCTGGCCATCGCGCACATGCAGGAGAACCTGCGCGAGCTCGTCGGGCACGTCCAACGCACCTCGCGCAGCGTCGCCGACAGCGCCAACGACCTGCAGCACTCGGCCGAGAACGTCAACGGGTCGACCGAGGAGGTGGCCGGGTCGATGGAGAAGATCAACCGCGGCGCCGACGAGCAGTCGCGGCTCGTCGAGCGCGCCTCGGGGGTGATCACCGGGATAGCGAGCTCCATCGAGCGCGCGAGCCGCAGCGCCGAGGAAGCCGCCCGCTCCGCCGGAGACACCTCGGGCGCCGCGGAGTTCTCGGGCAACGCCGCGCGGCTGGCCGGCGAGAAGGTCAAGAAGGTCTTCTCGCGCATCGAGAGCGCCTCCGAGGAGGTCTTCGCCTTCGGCGAGAAGACCCAGGAGATCTCCAAGATCGTCGACGCGATCACCAACGTCGCCCAGCAGACCAACCTGCTCGCGCTCAACGCGACCATCGAGGCCGCGCGCGCCGGCGAGTACGGCCGGGGCTTCGCGGTCGTCGCCGAAGAGGTGCGCAAGCTGGCCGAGACCGCCGGGCGCTCGGCCGAGGGCATCTCCCGCATCTCCCGGGAGATCGCCGCACAGGCGAGCGCGGTCGTCGGCGCGATGAAGGAAGGCATCGAGGAGCTCGGCGACGGGCGCGAGGACCTCAACAACATCATCCGCGCCCTCGAGGCCATCACCGACACTGCGCGCAAGGCCGCCGAGAGGGTCAACAACATCTCCGAGCTCTCGCGCGACCAGCTCGACGGCTCGGCCGAGATGGTGAAGGCCATCGAGCACATCTCGGGCGTCGCGCGCTCGAACGCTTCGCTCACCGAGGCGGTCCACGCCGTCATCCAGGAGCAGACCGCGGCGGTCGCCCAGATGACCAGCTCGGCCCAGGAGTTGACCAACCTGTCGCTCGAGCTGCAGACGGTCGTGACGCGCTTCCGCCTGTAGGCGAGCTGGCGCTCCCGTCCACGAATCGGGCACCAGGCGCGGGCGATCCCGGCGGCCGGCACGAAGGCCGGCAACGCGATCGGTCGCAGGTTGGTATGGGTGCATTGGGGATGCGGGAGCTCCGCCGCCCACTCGCACGCAAACCGCAACGCCGCTCTCCTGCGCGGCTCTCCTTCCCGCAAACACGAAGGCCCTCTCCTTGGGCGGAGAGGGCCTCGTGATTTCGAGAGCCTGGCTGTGCGGCGGCTAGCGGACCGCGACGCCCTCGGCGTGCGCGTAGGGGAAGCCGATAATGGCGCCGGTGAGCCGGAAGATGCCGTGGCGCGGGGTGGTCATGAAGCCCTTGAGCTCGACGCGGTTGGCACCCATGGCCTTGGCCTCGGAGACCATCAGCTTGTTGACCACGGTGTCGAGGTCGGCCTGGACGATGTCGACCAGGTAGAAGATGAGGCTCGAGCCGATGGCGTCTGCCTGGATGACGGCGACCGCGTCGCCGTTGCCGATGATTTCGTTGCTCGAGACGGTCGCGGTCTCGACGCTGGTGCAGGCGGTGAACGCGAAGGCCGCGAACAGCGCTGCGAGGGTCCTCTTCATTCGATTCTCCGGTCGGTTGGAAAGGGTGGTCTTCGCGGCACGAAACGCCGTTGGTCTATTGCCTGCTCTCTTGCATGTCAAGCGGGCGAGCGCCCGCTCGAGAGTTGAAAAGAGCGCGATTCCCGGCGGTTAACCCGACCGCGCTGGCCCTCCGGCGACCGCGTGGGCGGCGAGTCGCGACGGCGACCGCGTGGGGTGGACGGCGAGGGCCCTGTGCTATCGTGGCGCCGCTTTCCGATGCCGCCATGAAATACGTCTGCGACGCATGTAGCCGGTTGGTGACCGCCGGCAGTTTCTCGGTCGAGGGTGACAAGGTCGCGCTCGTGTGCCCGGCCTGCGGTGAGGCGAGCGAAGTCGGGCCCGAGCAGGAGCGCCACGCGCCGGTCCTCGAGCTGGCCCGCCCCAGGCCCGCGCCTCAGGGGCCGCGGTGTCCGAAGTGCGGCGCGGCGCGGTCCGCGGGGGACGAGGCGTGCGGGCGCTGCGGCCTGGTCTATGCGCTCTTCAAGCCCGAAAACCTCGCGCTCCCCGCGGTCGTCGAGGAGCTCTGGTCCCAGCTCGAGTCCGACTGGAACAACCCGGCCAGGCACGAGGCCTTCATCGACGCGTGCTCTCGTGCCGGGGCGCTGGTCGAAGCTGCCCGTCGCTACCGGATCAAGGCCGAGCAGACCCCTGGCGACACGCTGGCGGTACGCCACCGCGACGAGCTCGTCAACCGCCTGATGGCCGTCAGCACCATTCCGGTGGCGACCGATCGGCCGGCCTCTTCGCATCCGCTGCTCACCGTGTTCGTCGTCGCCGGTTTCGGGGCCTTCCTGCTCTTTCTCATCTATTACGCAATCGCGCGAATGCCGGCCGCGACAGCCTGGCCCTGACCTCTCGTGGCGCCTCGGGATCCCATCAGCGCAATCCTCGGCCCCGGCGGCCTCTTCGCGCGCGCCGCCGAGGGCTACGAGCACCGGCCGCAGCAGATCGAGATGGCCAGGCTCGTGCGCCGGGTGCTCGCCGAGCGGCGCTTTGCGCTCATCGAGGCGGGCACCGGCACGGGAAAGACGCTCGCGTACCTGATCCCCGCCATCCTCTCGGGCCGGCGCGTCGTGATCTCCACGGCGACCAAGACCCTGCAGGAGCAGATCGTCGGCAAGGACCTGCCGCGCCTGCGCGAGGTGGTCGACCTCGACTTTCGCGCGACGGTGATGAAGGGACGCTCGAACTACCTGTGCCTCTGGCGGCTCGAGCGCGCCGACGACGATCCGCGCTTCACCCTCGCCTCGCGCCACGAGGCCCGGGCCTTCCAGCTCATCCGCGACTGGTCGCGCGAGACCGAGACCGGCGACAAGGCCGAGCTCGACCTGCCCGAGAACGTGCTCGTCTGGAGGGCGCTCTCGGCGACCTCCGAGACCTGCGCCGGGCAGCGCTGCCCGCGCCACGCGCAGTGCTTCGTCACCCGGATGCGCCAGCAGGCGGTCGACTCCGACCTGCTCATCGTCAACCACCATCTGCTCTTCGCGGACCTCGCGCTGAAGACTACCCGCGCCAACGCCGGCGCCGAGGTCATCCCGCGCTACGAGGCGGTCGTCTTCGACGAGGCGCACGCGGTCGAGGACGTGGCCACCGAGTACTTCGGCTGCGGGGCCTCGGACTATCGCCTCGAGGATCTGCTCCACGACGCGCGCAGCGCCCTGGCCGGCGACAAGGAGCAGCTCGGCGCCGGGCCCCTGATGCTGAAGATCGAGGCCGTCTCCGAGAACCTGTTCCACACCGTCAACCGGATGCTGCCGCGAGGCTCGGACCAGCCCCGCCGGTTCACCCGCGCCGATGCGCCCGCGCTGCAGGAGGCGACCGGGGAGCTGTGTGACGTGCTGATGGCCTTCGCGAGCCGGATCGCGCGCTCGGAGGATCCGGACGTCCAGGGGATCGGCCGGCGAGCCAAGGAGATCTCCGGGGACCTCGAGTTCCTCTCGGGGATGGAGAACCCGACCTTCGTCTACTGGGCCGAGGCGCGGGCGCGGGCCACCTTCCTGCGGGCCGCGCCCATCGACGTCGCCAACGAGCTGCGCGAGCGGCTCTACCAGGTCGCCAACACGGTCGTCTTCACCTCGGCGACCCTGGCGGCGCAGGGCCGGCTCGACTTCGCCAAGCGGCGCCTGGGCCTCGCCGATCCCGAGACGGGGGAAGACCTCTATGCCGTCGAGGCGCTCGTCGTCAGCTCGCCGTTCGACTTTTTGACCCAGGCGGCGCTCTACGCCCCGACCGCGCTGCCCGAGCCGGCCGACCCGCGCTTCGTCGAGCAGGTCGCCGAGGAGATCTACGCGCTCTGCGAGCTGACCGGCGGCCGGGCCTTTGCGCTCTTCACGAGCCTGCGCAACATGACCGAGGCGCACCGGCTGCTCAAGGACCGGTTGCCCTATCGCGTCCTGCTGCAAGGCGAGCGGCCGAAGCAGGCCTTGCTCGCCGAGTTCAAGGAGCGCCCCGCGGTGCTCTTTGCCGCCCACAGCTTCTGGGAGGGCGTCGACGTGGTCGGGGACGCTCTCTCGCTGGTGATCATCGACAAGCTGCCGTTCGCCTCCCCGGCCGATCCGGTGGTCGCGGCCCGAGTCGAGCTGCTCAAAGCGCGCGGCCACGACGCCTTCGGCGAGTATCAGGTGCCTCAGGCCGCGCTCGCCCTGCGACAGGGCTTCGGGCGGCTCATCCGCAGCCGGCGCGACCGGGGCATCGTCGCCGTCCTCGACCGGCGCCTGACCACCAAGTCGTACGGCCGCGCCTTCCTGGCGAGCCTGCCGCGCTGCCCGAGGACCGCCGACCGGCGGGTCATCGCGCAGTGGTGGGAGCGCGGGCGGGCGGCGAGCTGTGAGCCGGGATAGTGGCCGGAGGAGGCTCCGGCTTCGGCACCGAACTGCCTGCCTCGAGACCTCGGCGGCGCGCGTGGTTGCGCAGGGTGCGCCTTGCGTGCCCGCCGCCGGGATCGCCCGCGCATTTGCTCGATTTCTCGACGGGCGCATTGCCATGCGCCCCTACCAACCTGCGACCGATCGCTTGGGTTCCGGGCGAAGCCCGCGCTGTGGGGAGTCGAAGGGCCTCTCGACTACGCTCGAGGTGACCGGAGGGGCCGGGCCGAGCTCGAGAAGATTTCCGCCTGCGCCTCTTTCGCCAACGAGCCCACCGCTCGTGAGCCCTGCCGTTGCCCGATTCGGAGAGCGCGCGGTCTGTTGGCCCGCGCATCTTCGCCGGCAACCCGAGTAAGATTTCTCACCCTTCAACGCGAGGCCCGCGCGGCTCTCGAACCGGCTCTGAACCGAGCTTGGGGAACACATGCTCGCCAAGTGTGCCAAGTGCCAACACGTCTTCTCGACGGACCATTACGGCCAGAACCTGTGCCCAGCCTGCGGCACCGAGCTGATGCTCGCGCAGTCCGGCGGCTCGGGTGGGCAGCCACCGTCAGCCCCGGGTGGTGACGCCCGCCAGGCGAGCGAAGGCGAGACAAGCGGAGAGTGGCAGAGCGCGCCCGACAGGTTCGGTCCGGCCAGCACTCCCTTCGGCCAGGCTGGCGCGCTGCCGGGAGCGGTCGCCGGCCCGTGGCAGGCCGCCGAGGCGCCGCTGGGGCCCACGCCCTGGGAAGAGCGGGCGACGCGCGGCCTCTTTGCGGCCTACGCCGAGACGCTCAAGCGCTCGTTCGCCGATCCGGTCAAGTTCTTCGGGTCGATGCGCGTCGACAACATGGACGGCGCCATATCGTTCTATTGGATCAACGCGGCCATCGGGGCGATCGTCGGCTACTTCTGGCAGGCGCTCTTCGCCGTCGTCAGCTCCGGCTCCAACGCGAACCTGCCCGCCGAGCACCCGCTCGCGCAGTACGCCGATTTCCAGCCGGGTCCGCTGCTCTACCTGGGGTTGGGCGTGGCGGTCGCGGTGTTCGCGCCGGTCGCCCTCTTCCTCTCGGCGGGCATCTATCACCTCGGCGCGATGCTCTTCAAAACCGCGAACAACGGCTTCAACGCCACGGTGCGCTCGGTCGCGTACGCCTCCGGGCCCGCGCTGCTGGCCATCGTCCCCTTCTGCGGTTCGGCGATAGGCGGGGTCTGGACGCTGGCGCTGGTGGTCATCGGGCTTTGGAAGACGCAGCGGGGCTCGGTGGGCGGCGCGGTCGGAGCCGTGCTGGTCCCCATCGCGGTCGCCGCCTGCTGCATGTGCGCCAGCGTCGGCGCGGCCGCCGCGGTCGGTGGCTTTGCCGCCGCGTCGGCGATGGGGGCGGCGGGCAACTAGATGGAGGCGACCAAGCCGTCGCAGGCCGCGGGCGCGAGCGGGCCAGTGCTGCCGACTCGTCTGGCGCCGCCGCGGCGCACGGTCATCCGGTTCTACCGGCCCAAGCAGCGCACGTGGGGGCCGTTCGAGGCCTACGGAGCCATCGTCATCTTCCTCGTCCTCGTGGCGAGGTTCGTGCCTCTTGCCCGGTGGTTGCCGTTCTGGGGCTGCGCGATGCGCGAGCACCTCGGTATCCCCTGCCTGTCCTGCGGGATGACGCGCGCGCTCGATTGGTTCGCGCAGGGGCGGCTGATCGACTCGTTGCTGATCAATCCGCTCGGCTTCGCGCTCGCGGCCTCGGCGCTCGTCGGGTGCGTCTACCTGGTCGCCCTCCCCTTGAGGCTGCCGCGCCTCGAGCTGCGGCTCTCCGAGCGGGCGGGCACGGTCGCGCGCTACCTGGTCCTGGTCGGCCTGGCGGCGAACTGGGGCTATCTGATCACGCGCTCGCTGCTGACCGGCGCGCCGTAGCGCGGCGGCCGGCTTACGGCAGCGTGAGGATCTCGAAACCGGAGTCGGTCACCACGAGCGTGTGCTCGAACTGGGCGGTCAGGCTGCGGTCTGCGGTCACCGCGGTCCAGCCGTCGCGCCACAGGTCGTAGTCGTAACTGCCCAGGGTGATCATCGGCTCGACGGTGAAGATCATCCCCGGTCGCATCACGGTGTTCGCCTCGCGCTCGAAGTAGTGGGGAATTTGCAGGCCGGTATGGAAGCACTCGCCGACGCCGTGGCCGCAGTAGGCGCGCACCACCCCGTAGCCGTGCTTGTCGGAGTGCGCCTCGATGGCGCGACCGATGTCGCTGATCGGCCGGCCAGGCTTGACCGCCTCGATGCCCTTCATCATGCACTCGTGCGTCACGCGAACGAGCTTTTGGGCCCTCGCGTCGACCTCGCCGACGAGGAAGGTGGCCGAGCAGTCGCCGTGCATGCCCTCGAGGAAGAGGGTGATGTCGACGTTGATGAGCTCGCCCTCCTCAAGGGGTCGATCGTCGGGGATGCCGTGACAGATGACCTCGTTGACCGAGGTGCAGATGGACTTGGGGAAGCCGTGGTAGTTGAGCGGGCTCGGATAGGCGTTGCGCTCGAGCGCCGCCTCGTGGGCGAGGGCGTCGAGCTGGTCGGTGGTGATACCGGGGCGAACGGCCTTGCCGGTCAGCTCCAACACCTGAGCGGCGGCCCTGGCCGCGCGGCGCATGCGCTCGATCTGCTCGGGAGTGTTGATCTCGCTGCCGTCCCAGTCGCCGGGCTTGCCGGTTCGAGCGTAGTCGGGCCTGGCGATGTGCGCTGGAACGAGGCGCCCTTGGCCGACCTTGCCGGGGCGCACCAAGCGCCGGGCGGGCGCGGGCTGAGTCGCGCCGGCTCGATCGGACTGCTGGTGGCAGCGCTTGTACTTCTGGCCGCTCCCACACCAGCAGCGGTCATTGGGCTTGGGGCGAGGGCCGCCCGGTGGGTCGGAGAGCAAGATCATCGTCACGTTCTCGGGAGTGTTCAGAAGGCTTCTCACTATAACGCTCCGGTGAGGCGGAACCTGCGCGAAGAGCACGGGAATCGAACGGCCGAGGCTCTGTGGCCTCGATTGCGTGGCAGCGCAGCGGCGGGGAGGGGCGCCGCAGTCTCGGCGGTCAGCGAACGTCCGAGCACCGGCCTCCCTCGTGCCGGCCATCGGAGGCGCGCACTCGGCGAGAAGGGAGCGGCGCCTCCGCCCGAGGCGCTTTCTACGCCGCGCCGGCCACCCGAGTCGGCCAGGGACTGCCCGCCAAGCTCATGAGCTCCCAACTCCCCCTCATCCCTCCGTCGCCCGCCCGAAGATGAGCTGGACGAACGGCCGGTCCTCCGGCGGGCAGAACAGATAGACGAAGTCGCCGGGCTGCAGGACGGTCGGGCCCCTGGGCGCGATGAGCTTCTCGCCGCGGATGATGAGCATCACCGCGGTGTCGGGAGGGAAGGGGAGCTGCGAGATGCGGCTGCCGGAGACGGCCGTGGCCGGATCGATGAAGAACGAGAGCACCTCGCCTTCGAGCAGCTTGGTCGAGGTGATCTCCAGCACCGCGTGCGGCGGAGGCGGCTCTCCGCTCTCGAGACCGAGCTTCCGGGTCGCCCAGCGCACGGTGCCGCCGGGCAGCAGGGCGCTGATCGCCACGATGAAGAAGATGACGTCGAAGATGCGCAGCGCGTTCGGCACCCCGGCGAGCACGGGAAAGGTCGCCAGGACGATAGGCACCGCGCCGCGCAGGCCTATCCAGCAGAGGTAGACCACCTCGCGCAGCGGGTAGCGAAACGGCGGCATGAGCAGGAAGACGACGAGCGGGCGACAGACGAACGCGAGCAGCAGCGCGAGCGCCAGGCCGACGAGCGCGACATCGATCAGCCGGGTGGGCACCGACAGCAGGCCGAGCATCAGGAACATGACGACTTGGCTGAGCCAGGCGCTCGCGCCGTGCACGCGCAGCAGGCCGTTCTTGTAGGGGAGCGAGGCGTTGCCGAAGACGATCCCCGCGAGATAGACGGCCATGAAGCCGCTGCCCTGCAGCAGGGTGGTGATGCCGAAGATGAGGGCGGCTATCGCCGTCGTGAGCACCGGATAAAGACCGGCCTCGGGCAGGTGGGCGTGGCGCAGCAGCGGGCGGGCGAGGTAGCCGAAGCCGATCCCGAGCGCCGTGCCGATGGCGAGCTGTTGGACGACCATGAGCGCGAGGCCCCAGGAGACCGTCGTGCCGCTCAGGGCCGCCTCGGTGAAGCCGAGCGTGAGGATGACCGCCATCGGGTCGTTCAACCCGGACTCGAGCTCGAGCGTGTAGCGGACTCGCCGCTGGAGCTGCAGGCCGCTGCCCCGAAGCACTGCGAAGACCGCCGCCGCGTCGGTCGAGGAGACGATGGAGCCGACGATCAACGCCTCGGACCAGGCGAATCCGAGCAGCCGCGCGAAGGCGGCGAGCGCCAGGGCCGTGCCCGCGACGCCGACCGTGGCGAGCATCCCGGCCGGCGCGAGCCCGCGCGCGAGGCTGGAGATGGGGGTGTTGAGCCCGCCGTCGAAGAGGATGAGCACCAGGGCGGCGACTCCGAGGCGGAAGGCGAGCTTGTAGTCGTAGAAGCGCACGAAGCCGAAGGCCTCGTTGCCGGCGAACATGCCGATGGCGAGAAAGAGCAGGAACAGCGGGATTCCCGCGCGGTCGGAGGTGCGGCTGAAGAGCGCGCTGAAGCCGGCGAGCGCACCGAAGATGGTGAGCATCACGGCGGTGGTCAGCGGTTCGTCGAGCGGCGGCACGCCTCGGACCTCCGGCGATGACGAGGTTGGCGCAGAAGCTCGGCCAACAAGAGCAGCCGACGGCTAGCACCACGGCCTTGGGCGCGAGAAGCGCGCTGAGGCCGCGTCCGGGCGAAGGGATGAATCCCGTTCAATTGCCTGGCGCGGGTCAATCCGGCGGCCGGAATGTTCAGACCGCTGGCGAGCCGCCGCCCGCGTCCTGCTCCACTCGAGCCGAAACGATTGCTGGCTGCGAGCGAGCCGAGAACCAGCAAGAAGAGCAAAGGCGATCGCCCCTCCCTGGCCCGCCCCACCAAGTCCCCGACGAGCACGCTGGTACTGCGAGCCGTTGGGAGGGGAGGGCGCGGGCAGACGGTGGGCGAGCCGACTGCAGCTCTCCTGATCTCCGGCAGCAGTTGCCCTTGACGTTCGCGGTTCGGTCTCGGCCGGGTTACCAAAGAACCGCCCAGACCCGCGAGACGCTCGACGTGGAGCATCCGGCCGGCGCGCAAGGCTTGACCTGGGAGCTGGAGCGGGCCGCCGGCGTTTCTTTTCCGGCTCGAGCGCCTTGGAAACGAGCTGTTGGGCCGATGACCGGTAACGCGCCTCTTCGGCCGGAGGCAGATCCTTTAGATCACGCTCTTGAGCGCGCTCACTATCAGCCGGGTCGCCGGCGACTTGTTGAGGGTGAAGAAGTGGATGTGTCGCACGCCGCGGTTGAGCAGCTCCATGCACTGGACCGTCGCGTGGGCGACGCCAAGCTGCAGGATGGCCGACGGGTCGTTCTGCCTGCGTTCGAGCTCGAGGCGCAGGCGCATGGGCACCGTCGCGCCGCAGAAGCGAGTGAACCTGTCGAGCTGGGCCAGGTTCGTGATCGGCATGATCCCCGGGACGATGGGGACGCCGATGCCGACGCGGCGGGCGCGCTCGACGAAGTCGAAATAGAACGCGTTGTCGAAGAAGAGCTGCGTGATGAGGAACTCGGCCCCCGCGTCCACCTTGCGCTTGAGGTTGCGCAGATCGACCTGGCGCGAGGCGCACTCGAGATGTCCCTCGGGATAGGCGGCCCCGCCCACGCAGAAGCAGAACCCGCGGTCGCGGATGAGACCGACGAGATCGCTCGCGTGGGAGAGCCCCTCCTCCAGCGTGCTCGACGGGTCATCGGGCCGCTTGTCGCCGCGGAGGGCGAGGAGGTTCTCGAGCCCCTCGTCGCGCAGCCGTTCGAGCAGTCCGACGAGCTCTGCGCGCGTGTGGCCGGCGCAGGTGAGGTGGGCCATCACCTCGACGCCGAGGATGCGCCGGATCCGGGTGATGACCTCGACCGTCAGGTCGCGATTGCCGCCGCCCGCGCCGTAGGTGACCGAGACGAAGCCGGGGGCAAGCGGGGCGAGGTCGGTGACCGTCTGGAACAGCTCGTCCATCGCCAGGTCGGACTTGGGCGGAAAGAACTCGAACGAGAAGCAGGGCCTGGACTGCTCTAGCCGGTCGCGGATGCGCATGGCGACCTCCCTTAGCACAGCAGCGCGCGCATGGCCGCGAGCGAGATCGGCCGCCGAGGGGGCGCGCGAGCGGCGAGAGCCAAGCAGGCCTGCCCGGAGTCCGGGCGCCCCGGCGGCCCGGATTGCCCCGTTCGGAAGCGGCGTGCTATCGAGAGGCGACTCCCGGGAGGAGACGATGCGACGCGTGACCCTGATAGCAGCGTTGGCGCTTGGCGCGGTGGCCTGCCAGAAGCCCGAGTACCTCGAGATGCAGCCCAAGGAGCACGTCTTCAAGGGAATCGGCGACGAGATGTGGTGGAAGGCGATCCCCAAGTCGCGCCGGGGCAAGTCGTTTCAGAAACAGCAGGGCCAGGTGAGCTGGAAGACGAGCGACGCGAAGGTCGCGATCGTCGACGAGGTCGGCAAAGTCCACTCCGTCGGGCCTGGCCAGGCGACGGTGACCGCGACGCTCGGCGAGCTGAAGGCCGAAGCACGGGTCGAGGTGGTGACCGTGGGCAAGCTGGCCGTCACGCCGACCGAGCTGAGCCTCGAGGCGCGCGGTGAGCCGCAGCCTTTGACCATCACCGTCTTCGACTATCTCGGTCGCGAGTTGAAGGACCGCATGCCGCTGGTGCGCTGCGAGGACGAGGACGTCTGCCGCATCTCCAACCTCGGCGTTCACCCGGTCGATCCGGGCGAGACCGTGGTGGCCGTCAGCGCCGAGGGCCAGAGGGCGGAGGTGAAAATCACCGTGGTGCCTGCCGAGGGGAAGTAGGGAATAGAGCCCCGTTGACAGCCGCGCCCCTCGCTGCTACCTACCGCGCGCAACTCGCGCCGTTAGCTCAGTCGGTAGAGCACCGGCCTTTTAAGCCGAGGGCCGCCGGTTCAATTCCGGCACGGCGCACATCGGGCGGCGCTCGCCAACCACAGAAAGAGAACGTCCCCATCGTCCAGAGGTCAGGACGCTGGCCTTTCAAGCCGGTAACAGGGGTTCGAATCCCCTTGGGGACACTAGCTAAGCCCCCGGATTCCTCAGAGGATTTCGGGGGCTTGTTGCTTGTTGCCGTCAGGTTGCCGCGCGGGCTCCCAGCAGCACCCGGCCGAGGCTGCCTGCGCTTCTCTCGTTCGTGGGTGCCGGCCGGCGCCTGCCTTCCAGACGGCCTCACCTGCCGCCAGCCACCCCCTCGCCAGCCGAGCGATATACCGCTTTCCTAAGCGCGACCTCCCGCGGATCCTCCAGGTGCGTTCCCATTTGATTGGGGATGTAGGCGTAGCCGATTCCCGCCTGCGGATCGGCAAATCCAAAGGAGCCTCCCGTGCCCGGCGAGCCGAAGGCGCTCGGATGGGCGAAGGGATTCCTCGCGCCCGGCTTCATGAAGCCCAAGGAGAATCGGACTTCGACCTTCAAGCAGGCGTCGCGAAAACCGCGAGCCGGCGCGACCGCGGGCGCCATGAGCTGCCGCAGGGTCTCTTCACGCAGCCCAAGCTCTGACCCGCCGGTCGCAAACACGCTGTAGGCCCGAGCCATGGCGCGAGCGGTCCCGACGCCTCCGCCGGCAGGCACCTCGAGGTTGCGGGCGTAGATGCGGTCGCTCTGCTCCGGCAGCTCCGAGCCCAACAGCGCCCGGCGGAAGCGAGAGCGCGGATACATCGCCGCGAGCGTCAACGCGAGCGGCATCGTGAAGAGCATCGTCGCCATATGGCGGGGACGGCTGAGCGGCGCCAGTCTCGAATCCGGGATCTCCTCCGGAAGCCGGAGGTAGAAGTCGAGCCCCAGCGGCGTCGCGAGCTCCTCCTGAAAGAAGCGGCCCAGGGTTCGATGAGCCGGATCGACCCGACGCAGCAATTCGCTCTCGTAAAAGCCCAGGGTAATCGCGTGGTAGGCCTGCCGCGTCCCCGGCGGCCAGGCGGGTTGTTGACGGGCGAGCACAATCGCCAGCCGGTCGGGATCGGCGACGAGGCTCATCACCGGTCGTTCGTCGAGGGCGAACAGCCCGGCCTGGTGCGAGAGCAATTGCCGCACGGTGATCTGCGCTTTGCCGTGCTGCGCGAATTCGGGCCAATAGGTGCTGACGCGCTCGTCGTACTCGAACAACCCTCGGGAATGAGCGAGCGCCATCGCCAGGCCGGCCAGGCCCTTGGTCGTGGAATAGACCAGGGCCATCGTCTCCTCTTGCCACGGCTCGCCGGTCGCCCGGTTTTGGATGCCGCCCCAGAGATCGACCACCTTCTCTCCGCGATGGTAGGCGCAGCACGCGGCGCCGAGCTCCCCGCGGCGATCGAAGTTCTCGACGAAGGCTTCGCGCACCGCCTCGAAGCCCGGCTTGACGAATCCCGCGACGGCCGGGCCGCCTGCCGGCCGGCCTTCGCTCCTCGAACCGATCATGGCTTCCCCCGCTTCTTGATCTCCCGCTTCACTCGCGTCTCGGCCGCGACTCCACTCGATGTGAGCACTCGAAGAATCCGCGACGCCTCTTCATCCCTTCGGCCGCGCCAGTCCCAGAGAGCCGGTCAGGGCCATCAGGAACATTACCGGCGTCGAGGAACACGAGCAGCCTGCCCCCGTGACGTTCCACTCTTCGAGGCGAGGAGGCTCCGCGTCCTGCTCGGGTTGAGCGGCGTCTGAGCCTTCGTGGCCTCCATCCGCCTGCTCGGTCCCGGAGTCGGTCGGGCCCGTCCCCGAATCGACCAGGCCGGTCCCCGCATCGGTCTCGGGGGGAGTGAAGACGCATTCGAGGCTCTGAGAATCGATCTCGTCGCCGTACTGGTCGACGACCCGGAAACCGATGCTGTTGTCGCCTCTCTTCAAGCCGGGGGTGACGTCTGCGGAGGTGCCGGCGGCGGGCACGTCAATCGTCCACTCGCTGTTCACCGAGACGATGATGCGCTCGATCTCCTCGACGACCAGGTTGTTCTCCCACCTCAACAGCACGGCTTGCCCAGCCTCCTCGATGCGCAGGTTTCCGCACGATCCCGAGGGAAGCTTATTGAGCAGGTGGGCATCGACCTCGCGGCTGCTCCCGTCCTTGAGCGCGACGCGGATCGACAGATCGTAGGTGTCGCCCGGAACCAGCGTGCCGAAGAGCGCCTCGGTCATCCCTGCGCTCGGGGCGAAGGAGGCATAGGTGGCGCCGCTGTTCGAATCGACCACCGCGATGGTCCGGACCCGATCATGGCCGTGGTCGGTGAAGAGCAGCCTGCCGTAGGTCAAATCCGGCGGGTTGACGCTCACCAAAAACGAATTCGCGTAGACGTCCTTGTCGAAATCATCGACCGGTGCGGTGCGGCGCGCGGGGATCGTATAGCTGTCGCGAATCGTCCCGTTCGCCTCGAACATCTTTCCGCTGATAGCCGTGTCGCTGATGGTGATGACCGAGGCCGAGCTGGTGGTGGTGAGGCCGTAGACCGCAGCGCCGTAGGTGCCGAGGTCGGTCGTGGCATCCACTCCCCGGTCGCCGATTTGATTCGCGGTGATGTAGACGGTGCCTCGACCGGTGGTCGCCACCGCGCCGCCGCGAATCTGCTTGGTTCTCACATAGACGTGGCTGTGGCCGGACAGCACCAGGTCGGCGCCGAGCTCCTCGAGGAGCTGGCCGTAGTTCGGATAGGTGGTCGTGCTCTTCCTGACGGCGCCGCCGGTGCTTCCATTGAAGAAGGCTCGGTGGGAGAAGGCGATGATGTATTGGGCGGGGTTGTTCTCGATTACGTTTCTTATCCAGGTCTTCTGCGCGTTGACCTGAGTCGTCGAGGTGGCCTCCGAGCTGATGGAGATGAAGAGCGCGTTGTTGTACTTGAACCAGTAGCTTGTATTGACGACTCCGGTCGCGCCGTTGGCCGGGTACCGCAGCACCGAATTGAAGAACCGGTCGTCGATGGTGACCGCCGAGGTGTTGTAGAAGTCGTGGTTGCCCGGCGTCCCCGCGAAGACGTACGCGGGGGCGAACGACGTGTCGGCGAACTCCTGCCAGTGCGAATAGTTCGCCCCGTGGGCGGTGATGTCCCCGGTCTCGAGGATGAAGGAGAGACCGCTCTGAAGCTGTTCGGCCCGCGCGACGAGCGCTTGTGCTTTGTCCATCCGGCTCGGAATCGGCGGGTAGGCGTGGGTGTCGCTCAAGAAGATGAAGCTGAACTCACCTCGGCCTTCGGCGGTCTTGAACGCGTGGGTGGTCGAATCGCCGCTAATCCGGAAGAGGTACTCGCTGCCTGTGTCGAGCCGGTCGAGCAGGGTGTAGCTGCGGTAGAAGCTGTTCGAGTCGAAGGTCGTCGAGTCGTAGGTTTGTGAGACTGCGCTCGCGGGCACGACGGTGGCGTGGGCAAACCCCGGGTCGCTCTTCTTCGTGTACTCGAGCCGAGTATCGGCAGCACCGGCGTGCCAACTGATTTGGATTTGCTCGCTCGCGTTCGCTCCCGGCGTCGCGAAGACCACCTTTGCGGCTGTCGTCGCCCTGGGGAGAACCAGCAGGAGGGCGGAGGCGAAAACCGAGGGCAACAGGAAGCGCTGTTTCATGAGGGGACTCCGTAGGAGCCGGCGTTTGGCTCGACCTTCCCGCCCCTTGCGCCCCAGCGCGAACCGGCCGCCGACGTGCCTTCGGGGCATCTTTGCCGAGTCGAGGGAGGATGCCAAGCTGTGCGGCCGACAGCGCTTGGAGGCGTTCGCCTGGGAATCCAGAACTTTTGACCCTGCTCACCCTGGTGACGAAACACCCGATGCCCCTGTCGGCGGCACGGCTGCTGGAACGCCGGGCGAAGCGCGGTACCAGCGGACGGAACGCCGCGACCACGTTTCATCGATTCTTGCGCCCTGCTGCCGCCGGTCGCTGGGAAGGTCAGGAGTTCTACAGCCGTGGATCTCGCACGGGCTCGCCTCGGCGCAACGGCTGCCATGCGCTCAAGAGGTGCCCGGAAATCTTCTTGAGCTTGGCCCGCCTCCTCCGGTCACCTCGAGCGAAGTCGAAGGGGCCCTTCGACTCCGCTCCCGCCGCTCAACGGCGTCGGGAGCTACGCTCACGGTGAGCGGCAACTGGTTCGAGTCGAAGAGAGATTTCTCGACGCCTCTTCAGGCAGCCGGCAGGTGACCTTTCCCCGCGTCGGGCGACCGCTCATCGCTTCGCGAGCGCCTCGAGCCTCTCGACTGCCACCCCGGTCCCGTCCTCGCGAGACACCCGGGACGCCAGCTCCGCCGCGCGCTGGCGCAGCGCCTCAGACCCGAGCGCTTGGCGAATCTGCGAACCGAGCGTCTGCGGCGTCGCTTTCCAGAATGACATCGGCCGCGTCGCCGTCCCCGCCCGATGGAGAAGCCTTCCCCAGAGCTTCTGCTCGAAGATGAAGGGGAGGACGACCGCGGGGAGCCCGGCGCGCAGGGCCGCATGCGTCGTCCCCGCGCCGCCGTGAATCACCATCGCCGAGCACCTCGGGGCGAGGTGCCGATGCGGCGCCCAGTGGACGAAGAACGTGTCGCCCTCCCTCCCGCTCTCTTGCGCGCTGCGCATCTGCACGACGGCCCGCACCTTGGCCTGCTTGATGGCGCCGAGGACAAGCTCCCTGGAACGTTCTGGGGCGAGGTGGGCCATGGTGCCAAACGAGAAGAGCACCGGCTTCTCCCCGTCTTCGAGGAATCGAGCGAGCGCGGGCTCGGGCTCCCACGGTTGCTCCTCGCCAGGAAGGACGAAGTCACCGCAGACGACGTTGAGCCCGCCCCAGTCCGCGGGCGCCGGGAAGAGGGTCGGGCTCGCACCTATCAAGTTGAGCCGGTCGGAGAGCAGGACGTCGGTGAGGGCGCGGCGCACCTTGGGCAGCCCTTTCGAGGCGAAGAACTGCTTGGTCGCCGAACCGAAGCCAAGATCGATCACCCTCGAAAACAGCTCCCAGGCGACCGGGTTGAGCCACTTCCACGCCGGAAACCCGATCGGCGGGACCGTGCGAGAGGGGACCATGCCCGGGTAGTAGTGGACGCACACGAACGGCACGCCCGTCGCCAGGCAAGCCGCCTTCAGGTACCAGGACGAGAAGAGGCCGACGACGACCTCGCTCTGTGCGCACAGCTCGTGGGCCGCCGCGTACATCGCCTCGAGCTGCGGGAAGAACGCCAAGTCCAGCAGGGCGCGGGAGACTTTGGACGGATCCGCGCTTTGGGACGCCTTACAGATTTCCTGGAGGGAGTGCTCGGTCAGCTCCGGGACAAGGCGCATGGGGACTTGAAGCGCGCTGCAGGTCGCGCCCCAGTCGATCTCGTCGACGGGGCTGAGCAGCAGCGAGGGCTCATGTCCCGCCCGACGCAGCCTGCCGGCGAGCGCGACGAGCGGTCGCAGATCGCCCTCCGACCCCCAGCCAGCGATACCGATTCGCATCTCTTTTCCTTTTCCTCGGGGCCAAGTAGCAGATCGCGCGGTGGGTCCTCGGTTCGGGGCCCGCGCTCGGATGCGCAATGTGATTGCGACCGAAGCACTGAAAATTACAACGCCAAACGCCCGACAGTCGGCTTGAAACTCCTCGGGGTTGAACTATAGTCCGCCCCTTCCGGAGGTCATTCCATGGCACGCCGCACCCCGCTGTACGAAGCGCATCTGCAGGCCGGTGGGAAGATCGTCGAGTTCGCAGGCTGGGAGCTCCCGGTCCAATACAAGGGAATCATCGAGGAGCACACCGCGGTGCGCACCGCGGTCGGCCTCTTCGACGTCTCGCACATGGGCGAGGTCTTCGTGACCGGGCCCAAGGCGCTCGAGGCGACCCAGCAGCTCCTCACCAACGACCTCGCCAAGTGCAAGGACGGCCAGGCGCTCTACGCGGGCCTGCTCAACGACAAGGGTGGCTTCGTCGACGACGTCCTCTGCTACCGCTACAACGAGCAGAAGTTCCTCCTCGTGGTCAACGCCGCCAACGCCGCCAAGGACGTCGCCTGGATCAAGGCCCACAGCTTCGGCGCGCAGATCGACGACCGCAGCGACGAGTACGCGCAGATCGCCGTGCAGGGGCCCAAGTCGCGCGAGCTCGTCCAGCGGCTGACGAAGGTCGACCTCTCGCCCCTCGGCTACTACCGCTTCACCGAGGGCGAGGTCGCCGGCGGGCAGTGCATCATCGCGCGCACCGGCTACACGGGCGAGCTCGGCTTCGAGCTCTACACCTCCAGCGGCAACGCGATGAAGCTGTGGGGCGCGCTGCTCGAGGCCGGCAAGGACTTGGGCGTGATGCCCGCGGCCCTCGGCGCGCGCGACTCGCTGCGCCTGGAGATGAAGTTCGCCCTTTACGGCAACGACATCGACGACGAGCACACCCCGCTCGAGGCCGACCTCGGCTGGATCGTCAAGCTCAACAAGGGCGAGTTCATCGGCCGCCAGGTCCTGGTCGATCAGAAGGAGAAGGGGCTGGGCCGCAAGCTCGTCGGGTTCACCATGACCGACAAGGGAATCCCGCGGCACGGCTACCCCATCCTCAAGGACGGCAAGCAGGTCGGCGTCGTGACCAGTGGCACGCAGTCGCCCACGCTCAAGAAGCCGATAGGCATGGGCTACGTGCCCCTCGAGCTCTCGGCCATCGACTCGACCTTCGACGTCGAGATCCGCGGCCGGCCGGCGGCCGCCGTCGTGGTCAAGACGCCGTTCGTCGAGACTTCCAACAGGTAACCCCACGGGCCCACGGGCCCGGCTCACCACTACTTTCTTCAGCACACTTTCCGGGAGGTCGCATGGCCAGCGTTCCGACGAGCCTCAAGTACACGAAGGACCACGAGTGGGTGAAGGTCGAGGGCAACATCGCGACCATCGGCGTGACCGCCTTTGCCGCCGAGCAGCTCGGCGACGTCGTCTACGTCGAGCTGCCCAAGGTCGGCGCCCAGGCCAAGGCCGGGGCGACGATGGGCGTCGTCGAGAGCACCAAGGCGGTCTCCGACGTCTTCTTCCCGGTCAGCGGCACGATCAAGGAGGCCAACGAGCCGCTCGCCGACGCGCCCGAGACCATCAACCAGGACCCGTACGAGAAGGGCTGGTTCATCAAGGTCGAGATGTCCGACGCCTCCGAGCTCGAGAAGCTGTGGGACGCCCCGAAGTACGAAGAGCACGTGAAGGCCTCGGCGCACTGAAGTCAAAGCGCTCGCTTCCGTGTCTCCAAGGCCCGCCCCGCTGCTTTCCGGGGGCGGACCGGCACGCACCTGCTTCCTCCTCGATTGACCTGGTTGAGGAAGGCCCGAGGCTTCTCTCATGCGCTATCACCCGCACAGTCCCGAAGACATCCAGGCGATGCTCGCGGCGATTGGGGCGCCGTCCGTCGACGCCCTCTTCGACTCCATCCCTCACGAGCTGCAGCTCGACCGGCCTCTCGACGTGCCAGCGGCGCTCGACGAGCGCGCCCTTCTCGTTCACCTCGAGCAGCTCGCCGCCCGCAACGCCTGCACGCCGCCGTTCCTGGGCGCCGGGGCCTATCCGCACCACGTCCCTTCGGCGGTCGATCAGCTCCTGATGCGCAGCGAGCTCTACACCGCCTATACGCCCTACCAACCCGAGATCAGCCAGGGCACGCTGCAGGCGATCTTCGAATACCAGACCTACGTCTGCCTCCTGACCGGCCTCGAGGTGGCCAACGCCTCGATGTACGACGGCGCGACGGCCGCCGCCGAGGCGGCCCTGATGGCCGCCCGCCTCAGGCCCGACCGCAAGGCGATCGCCGTCTCCCGGGCGCTCCATCCGGCCTACCGGGCGGTGATCCGCACCTATCTCGAGCCGACCGGGCTCGAGGTGCGCGAGATCGCCTTCGGCAAGGACGGGCGCACCGATCTCGACGCGGCGCGAAAGGCTGCCGAGGGCGCGGCAGGCTTGATCGTCGGCTACCCCAACTACTTCGGCGTCGTCGAACCGCTCCGAGAGCTCTCGCAGGTCGCTCACGACGCCGGGGCGCTGTCGATCGCGGCGACCTCCGAGGCGCTCGCCTTCGGCCTGCTCGCTTCGCCCGGGGCGCTGGGCGCCGACCTCGCCGTCGGCTCGCTGCAGAGCTTTGGCAACCCGCTCAACTTCGGGGGCCCGGGCCTCGGCTTCTTCGCCGCCCGAGAGAGCACGCTGCGCCAGATGCCCGGGCGCCTGGTCGGCGAGACGACCGACCGCAAGGGCCGCCGCGGCTTTGTCCTCACGCTGGCGACGCGCGAGCAACACATCAAGCGCGAGCGGGCGACCTCGAACATCTGCAGCAACCACGGCCTCGACGCCCTGGCCGCGACCATCCACCTGTCGCTGCTCGGCAAGAGCGGCCTGCACCGCCTCGCGCGCCTCAACTACCAGCGCGCCCGCTACGCCCGCGAGCAGCTCGCCGCGGCGGGGATAACGGCGCTGTTGAGCGGGCCGGTCTTTAACGAGTTCACCGTCGCGGGCGACCCCGCGACGCTGCAGGGCAAGATGAGCGCCGCCGGCATCGACGGCGGCTACCCGCTCGGCCGCGACTACCCGGAGCTGACCGGGCTCTTGCTGTGCGTGACCGAGCTTCACGACAAGACCTCAATCGACCGCCTCGTCGCGGCCGTACGCTAGGGAGGGCACATGGCAGCCAAGAAGACCACCGGCAAGAAGCCGGCCGCGAAGAAGGCGGCCACCAAGAAGACCGCCGCGAAGAAGCCGGCCGCGAAGAAGGCTTCCGCCAAGAAGGCCGCGGGCGCGCAAGCCAAGGCCAAAGCCGAGCAGCCCGAGCTGAAGGGTGCGGCCCGCCGCGCCGCCGAGTTCCTCGGAATGGACCCGAACGAGGTCGCGGTGACCGCGGAGAAGATCCGCGAGCAGAGCAAGGTCGCTCGCAAGCGCATCCTCGAGGAGATGGCGCGCCTCAACAAGAACACCGACAAGGTGACCGCCCGCCTGGACGCCGGGATCAAGGACGGCATGAAGAAGGTCGAGCGGGCCGCCGACGAGATGGCCAAGGGCCTGGGCATCGAGCCCGAGGATCTCGCCAAGAAGGTCGAGGCCGGCTTCGATCGCGCCAGCAAGGAGGCGTTGCGCATGGCCGACGAGGCCAGCGTGGAGATGAAGAAGATGTACGAGCAGGCGCGCGTGCGGCTCAAGGAGATCCTCGAGAAGCAGCGCAACAAGCCCTGAACCTTCTTGGACCCGAGACCGACGTGAGATGCGCCGGTCGTCCCGCGCGTGGAGGCGAGGTGCCGCTCGCCTTACACCGTCCCGAGCAGCGCTCGACTTTCCACGCGGGTTGACCGGAAGAAGCGAAACGGGCCCGGCTCCTGGCCGGTGCCTCGACGAACGGGACCGCCGGCAGCTCGCCGCGACCTCCCGGAGCGATCACCCAATGAGCTTTCCAGAATCCTCGCGCGCGACCCAGGGGTTGGTTATCGACGAACAGCTCATCTTCGAGCGTCCCCCCGGGGCCTGCAGCGGCGCCTCGTTGCCGGAGGCCGGCGTTCCCGAGTCGGACCCGGCGGGCGAGATTCCCGAGGAGTACCTGCGCGGTGAGATAGAGGGGATGCCGTGCCTCTACGAGCCGGAGGTCGTCCGTCACTTCGTGCGCCTCTCGCAGCTCAACTGGAGCCTGGACACCGGCTTCTATCCGCTCGGCTCCTGCACGATGAAGTACAACCCGAAGAGCTCCGAGGCGGCCGCGCGGCTGCCGGGCTTCGCGCACGTCCACCCGCTGCTCGCCGAGGAGAAGACCCAAGGGGCCCTCGAGCTGATGTGGCGGCTCGAGCGCGCGCTCGCCGAGATAACCGGCTTTGAAGCGGTCACGCTGCAGCCGGCCGCCGGCGCCCACGGAGAGCTGACGGGGATGCTGATCATCCGCGCCGCGCACGTGGCCAAGGGCAAGCCGCGCCACAAGGTCCTCGTTCCGGACAGCGCCCACGGCACCAACCCGGCGACGAGCGCCTTTGCAGGCTTCTCGGTCGTCGAGCTCAAGAGCGGGCCCCACGGCTACCTCGAGCCGGAGACCGTCGCCGCGGCGATGGACGAGGACGTCGCGGGCATCATGCTCACCAACCCGAACACGCTGGGGATCTTCGAGAGCAACATCGCGAAGATCGCAAAGATCGTCCACGCCAAGGGCGGCTACGTCTATGGCGACGGCGCCAACCTGAACGCCCTGCTCGGCAGGGCCCGGCCCGGCGATCTGGGCGTGGACGTGATGCACATGAACCTGCACAAGACCTTCGCCACCCCGCACGGCGGCGGAGGCCCGGGCGCAGGCCCTGTGGGCGTGGTCAAGGAGCTCGAGCCGTTCCTGCCAGCGCCGGTCGTCATCAAGGATGGCGAGCGCTATCGCCTGCAGTTCGACAGGCCGCAATCGATTGGCCGCATGCGCACCTTCTGGGGCAACTTCGGCGTCCTGGTTCGGGCCTGGGCGTACATCCGCGAGCTGGGGCCGCAGGGGCTCAAGGCCGTCTCCGACCTCGCCGTGCTCAACGCCAACTACGTGCGCGCCCTGCTCGAGGAGGCCTACCACCTGCCCTACGAGACGGCTTCGCTGCACGAGGTCGTGCTCTCCGACAAGAAGCAGAAGGAGCACGGCGTCACCACGATGGACATCGCCAAGCGGCTTATCGACCACGGCTTCCATCCACCGACGATCTACTTCCCGCTCATCGTCGGCGGCGCCCTGATGATCGAGCCGACCGAGACCGAGTCGAAGGCGAACGTCGAGGCCTTCGCGGCCGCGATGAAGTCGATCGCCCAGGAGGCCAAGGAGGCGCCCGAGGCCGTCAAGGCGGCGCCGACGCGCGCCTATCGTGAGCGGCTCGACGAGGTGAAGGCGGCGCGCAAGCCCGTCCTGCGGTGGAAGCCGCTAGGCGAGGTGTGAACTCTGAGTTCTGAGTTTTGAGTAGGGAGTCAATGGCCTGGGCTTCGGCCCAGGAAGGCTCGGAGCGGCAGCCTTCGTGCTGGCGTTCGCTGGAATCGCCACGCCGCAAAGGCGTATTCTCTTCGGACCGTCGCCTCCCAACTCCCAACTCCCAACTCATAACTCCCAACTCTCCATGAACCCCGTGTCCGACGCCCGCGAGCTCATCACCATCGAGGAGTTCCTCACCCTCTCGGCCAAGATCAATTACCAGCTCAGCGCGCGCGCCCTGAAGGCGCCGGTGCTTCTCTCGCTGGTTCTCGGCCCCGCCCGCTTCGGCCCTCGCGACCAGGAGATCCTGCTCGAGGCCTTCAGCGCCCTACGCGCCGGCTACGACCAAGATCGCCGCCGGCTCGGCACCCCGGGCATCCTCCACCCGCTGCGCGCCGCCGCGATCCTCGCGCGGACCACCGGGGGGCCCTCGCTGCCCGCTTTGCTCGCGGCCCTCTTCCATGACAAGGACGAGGACCTGACCGAGAAGGACGTCGGCCCCGAGCGCTTCTCGCGCATGCAGTGCCACTTCGGCGCCGTTCTCGAGATGCTCGGGGAGCAGCGGGCTCGGGTCGAGGAGAGCATCTGCTGCCTGTGCAACGGCTGTGGCACCTACTCCGAATACGTCGGTCAGCTCGTCGAAAAGGCGCGCCAGATGCCTGAGCTGCTGCAGGTGAAGCTGGCCGACCGCATCGACAACACCTTCGACGTCCACCTGCAGCACCCGGGGGTGACCCGCTACAACTTCTACCGGGCCGTCTTCGACATCCTCTTCCTGCCCACCTTCCGCGGCGTGAGCATGGGCGACTTCCACTTCATGCCCGATACCTCGGAGGGCGTGATGCTGCTCAGCCAGCTCTTCAAGGACACGCTGCTGCTGGCGATGGTGCGCAACGCCGGCCTCGACGCGCAGGATGAGACGACCCGCAGGCTCTTCGTCGGCCTGGCGGTCGCCGGAATCCGCGAGGCGCAGTGGCTGGCGCTCGAGATGTTCCATACGGTCTACCGGGACGTGGCCCGTCAGCGCGAGCTGCTGCTCGAGGTGATGGGCTACTGCGCCAACGGCGGCATCGAGTCGGTGCGCGCCAAGTGCGCCGGCAACGAGCTCGACGGGGTCTTCGTCGCCTTCACCTCGGGGACCAAGGCACAACAGAAGCAAATGCTCGTCGACCTCTTCGAGGATCACGAGCGGCTCGCGCGCCTCACGCTCGCCTTCATCGTCGTCTTCGCCGCGTTCATCAACGACCCGCACTACACGCTTCGCGGCGTCAGCCCGCGCGGCGCCAGGCCGCCCGAGAGCGCGTGACGACGGTCGAGAGGCGACATCCCAGCCCGACGCAGGTCGGGGCATAGCCGATGCGCCCGTCCGCGGATCGAGCAAGCAGCAGCGCTGGCCGACACGAAGGTCGGCCCTCCAAAAACGCGCCGCATCAGCACAGTCGAGAGGCAACAGCAGGAAGGCTTGAGAATCCTTCGAGCCAGAACCGGTCGCCCCCGAGCCGTAGGCCGAGCTTGCGAGGCCGAAGTCGAGAGATCCTCGACTCCGCTCGAGGTGACCGGAGGTGGCGAGCCGAGGGCGGGGTGATTTCGCGACAGCCCCGGAGGCCTCGTTCGTTCCGGCTCGGCCGGCTTAGGGCGCACAGGCCGGAAACTCGTCGGTCGAGACACGGCCCGACGGGCCTCGCGCCTCAGGCCTCTCTCTCGCCTCGGCCTGCGCCGGTAACCAGACCGTGAAGCGAGAGCCCTCGCCCACGGCGCTCTCGACTTGGATGGTTCCGCCCATCTTCTCGACGAGCGCGCGCGAGATCCACAGGCCCAGGCCCGCCCCTGGGTATTCTCTGAACGCGTGAAGGCGCTCGAAGCGCTGGAAGAGCCGGCCGAGCTCCTGGGGCGTGATGCCCGTTCCGCGATCGGAGACCGTAACCCGGGCAACCCCTCGCTCCATGCCCGTAGACACCAGCACCGGCTTGCCGGCGCCGTACTTGACCGCGTTCGAAAGCAGGTTGGTGAGCACCAGGTCGAGCCGAGAGCGATCCCATCGTCCGTGTGCCGGCACCCCCGCCTCGACTCGCACCGCGCAGCCAGCGGCCCTGGCTTCGTGCTCACACCGTAGCGCGACCTGTGCGGCAAGCTTGCCGAGCTCCAACGGCTCGGGAGCCAACTCAATCCTCCCGCCCTCGATCCTCGACAGGTCGAGCAGGCCGTTGACGAGCAAGGTGAGGCGCCTTGCCTGGCGCTGCAGCGTGCCGACCCGCGTCGAGAGCCATTCGGCGTCCATGCACTCGGGGTGTCGCTGGGAGGAGCGGATCATGTTGTCGAGCTGAAGAGCGAGCGCGGTGAGCGGAGTGCGCAGCTCGTGGGAGGCGACCGACAGGAATTCCTCCCTGGCGTTGAGCGCGGCCTGGAGCTGTGCCTGCGCCTTCTTCAGACCGGTCACGTCGAGGAACACGACGAGCACCGTCGCGTCCCGGCCGTAGAGCTGTGGCAGCAGTCGGGCGCTGCAGAGCGCGGTCACCCGGTCGCCGCTCCGGGTCGTCAAGGCCCGCTCTTCGCTCTCGCATCGTTCGCCGCCGGCGACGCGCTCGATGATGGAGGCGAAGACCGCGTTGGCGCTCGTCGCTTGCTCGCTCGCCGCCCCCGGTTCTCCCAAGTCGAGGAGGCGTTCTCCCTCGGCGCTGGCGAGCACGACGCTGCGCGTGCGCAGGTCCGCGATGACCAGCGGCACCGGCAGCGCGCGAATCCCCGCCTCAAGCCAATGCTGGTGGCGCGCGAGGGCCTGATACGGCAGGTTGTTGAGCTCGTTGCGCCAGTGGAGAACGTAGAAAACGACCGGCAGCGCCACCCCGAGGATGCTCAAGTCCAGGAAGATCCCGAGATAGGGCGACGGCGCGGCGGATGGCAGCCATCCCAAGTGCTCGATAACCCGCAAGACCCCCAGCGAGGAAGCGGTGAAGAGCGCGACGTGCGGAACCAAGCGCGGCGCCAGCGCCCAGCAGTAGACCGAGATGGATACCGTCGCGACGGTCGCCGCGAAGAAGGTGTCCTGGCGCACCGTCACCGCGAACACGTCAAAGCTGAGCGCGGCGTAGACGGTCAGCCCGACCGACCCGACGAGGTGACCTCGCCGATTCAGCACGAAGGCCACCCCCCACAGAAGCCCGAGGAGCACAGCGGCCGCGGTGAGGGCCTCGAATTGCCAAATGGGCTGGCGAAGCGCCTGGTACCCGAGGTTGAGCAGCACCAAGGGCGCCACCACGAAGGCAGTGACGAACGTGACTCGGCCGTTCAGGGCGAACAGCCGCTCACGCTCCATGCTGCGCGTCGCAGCGTCAACCATGGGTCCGCCCACTCCAGCGTCGGCTTTGCTGGCAGCCCGGTAATCCGACATCCGTCCGCTCCTCTTCCCGTCTATTACCTGGGAGTTCGCGGCGGACAAAGAAAGATGCCTGGATTCTTGGGGATTACTGCGCCTTGCGCGGGCTGATCGATCTGAGCGAGCGATTCGCTAGGCCGACTTCGCTGGAGCCGCCTCCTCGGGTGAAGCGGGCTCGGGCTGGTCTGCGCACCAGGCGCCGGCCACCACGCGCGGACCACCGGGCCGAGCCTTCGCCCCGCGGGGGCCAAAGGCGTTGACCACCTCGGCCATTCTCTCCGCAGTCGGCGGCTCGGGCAGCTCGCGCGCGGCGCCGGGGGCCGCGACGTAGTCGTGCAGCAGCGTCCTCGTCGGCATGGCGAAGGCGACCCCGAGCTCCTTCGCGAGGCGCAGGATCTCCATGTAGACGTTCGCCCTCTCGCGCAGCTCGATGGTCCAGCTCGGGCACTCGAAGAAGAAGTAGAGCATCACCTCGAGCGCGTGCGCCCCGTAGCCGCTGAAGTGGATCTCGTAGTAGTCCTTCCGGGAGAACGGGTTGGCGCGGATGATCGCGCGGATGCCCTCGACGAAGGCCTGCATCTGCTCGGGCGTGGTGCTGTAGGTCAGGTTCAGGGTCGCGTAGACCCGCCGGTACTTGCGCGCGCCATAGTTGTCGATCTTGGCGTCGGCGATCTTCGAGTTGGGGACCGTCACCAGCGAGTTGTAGAAGGTCCGGATTCGGGTCGAGCGGAAGCCGACCTCCTCGATGATGCCCTCGACGCCGTCGACGACGACCCAGTCGCCGACCTGGAAAGGCTTGTCGGCGAAGATGACGATGCTCCCGAAGAAGTTGGCCAACGTGTCCTTGGCCGCCATCGCCAGCGCCAGACCGCCGATGCCCAGGCCGGCGAGCAACGAGCCGACGTCCACGCTGAGGTTCTGGAGGATGAAGAGCACGCCGACGACCGCAGTGAGCACCTTGAGCGAGCGGCGCACCAGGGGCACGAGCTGATCGTCGAGCTTCGACTGGGTGCGCGAGGCGCGGATGGCGAGCGCGTCCGCCAGGACATCGACCAGCCGGTAGGCCGCCCAGATGATCGAGATGACGACCAGCATGTGGACCGCCACCGAGAGCGCGGCCGCGGCGCGGATGGGCAAACGGAGCTGCGGATAGGCAGCGGCGAGGATCCCCGCCATCACCAGGGTGGCCCCCGGCGAGTCGACCGCGGCCACGAGCTTGGCGGTCCACGCCTTGCCAAAGCGCGCGACCAGGCTCTGGAGGCGGTTCGCGGCGATGTACTGCAGCACCTTGCGCACGGCCAGCCCGACCACGAAGACCAGGATCAGCGCCAGGTATTGCCACAGCGCGATGCCGAAGGCCGTGCCCTTGAACGACGCGGGAATCTTGCCGATGAGCCGGTCGCCGAAGGCCGAATAGGTCTCGGCGTAGATGGCCTCGATGCTGTCGAGCGACGACTTCGACCAGAGCCACTGGCCGTTGGCGTTCCGCTCCACGAAGACCTCGGGCAGCTCCGCATGCAGAATCACCCGCGCCTCGCCCCTCTCGTTCTTGAAGTCGGGGGCGGCGGGGAGGTCCTCCGTCTTCACGTAGAGCACCCGCCCGTCGAAGACCGCTTTCGCTTCGACCGCCAGGCGCTTGAGCTGCTCGGGCGTGCGCCCGGCCGGCTCGAGACAGCGCGCGGCGTTCGCCGGACTCATCGAGTCGGACTGCAGCCAGCCGAACAGGCTGTCGGCCGCATTCCTGGGCGTGGAACAATCGAGGGGAGGCGCGGCGAGCGTCGCCGCGGGAACGGCCAGGAAGGCAACCAGAAGTCCGAGCACCAGACGGGCTTGCACGGCATCTCTCCTTTTTGATCGTGAAAGGCTGGCGACTGTATCCGCAGGGCTCGCTCGATCCAACCCGCGTTGAGAAGCTCGCCACCGGTCGCCGCGGTCCCCAGGCATCGCCCGGAACCCAAGCGATCGGTCGGCCGTTTGGTAGGGCGCATGGCAATGCGCCCGTCGAGGAATCGGGCAGAGGCGGGGGCTATCCCGGCGGCCGGCCCCGAGAGCGCGCCCTCTGCCTCCGGGTCTCTGCGAAGCGACCGTCTGCCGAGCGACACTCGTGCGAGAATGCGGCCGCCAACCGACAAGCCCAGACACCGGAGGTCCGGATGCGGCATCTGCTCGGGAGCCTCGCGCTCCTTGTCACCTTTTCAGCCTGCGAGCCGCTCTTCACCAACTGGGACGAGCTCGAGGAGTTCCCCATCCTCGTCAAGGACGGCGCGGTCGCCCCTGCAGCGCCCGAACCGCTCAGGCTCAAGGTGATGACCTGGAACGTGAAGTACGGCGCCGGCCGAATCGACTTCTGGTTCGACCTCTGGGGCGATCGCACCGAGATGAGCCTGGCCGAGGTCGAGGGGAACATGGAGGGGCTCTACCGTCTCATCAACGAGGTGCAGCCCGACGTGCTGGTCACCAACGAGATCGAGATCAACTCGAAGCGCTCGGCCTACTTCAACATGGTCAAGGGCATCCTCGAGAACACCGATCTGCGCTGGGCCGCCTACACGCCGGTCTGGCAGTCCAAGTTCGTCCCCACCGAAGGCCTGGGCCGCGTCGACATGGGCAACTGCATCTTCTCGCGCTACCCCATCGTCAAGAACGAGCGCCACGCCCAGGTCGATCGCACCGATCAGGACCCGGCGACCCGTTCGTTCTACCTGCACCGGGCGGTCGGGCGCGCGGTCGTCGAGGTCGGCGGCAAGAGGCTCGCGGTCTTCGCGGTGCACACCGAGGCCTACGACCAGGACAAGACCAACTCGCGCCAGCAGAAGCACATCCTCGACTTGGTGCGCGCCGAGCCCCTTCCGTTCCTGCTCGGCGGAGACTTGAACGCGCTGCCCCCCACCTCGATCAAGTTCGACGACTTCCCCGACGAGGCCGCCGAGTCCATCGGCACCGACTTCGAGCAGCCGCCCTACACGCTCACCGACCTGCAGCCGTTCTACGACGAGCTGTTGCCGGCCATCACCCTCGAACGCTATGGCACCACGGTCGAGCAGCAGAGCCGCTACTACACGCACAGCGTCATCGGCGAGGAGACGATCGGCCTCGACGGCAAGCCCGGGTTCTGGAACCGCACGCTCGACTACCTCTTCATCGAAGCCCCGGACGCCTGGGGCGCCACCGACGTGCTGCAGCGGCCCGGCGACGGCGCGGGTCTCGCCGGCCCGGACGGCATCGCGAGCAAGCCGATGGACTTGAGCGACCACTGCCCCACCGTCGGCATCTGGGAGATCAACCGATGACCCGCGCCCTCCTCGTCGCCCTCTCCCTGCTCTTCGTCACCGGCCCGGCCGCAGCACAGGGCCTTCGCGCCCGGGAGACCGCCGAGGTCGGGCCGAAAGGCTCCTACTCGGTCGGCGTCTTCAACCCGCTGCGCTATGCGCTCTCCGACGGCTTCGAGCTGCAGGCCCACCCGCTGCTCTTCTTCGTCTCGCCCAATCTGCTCGCCCGCGTCGGCCACGGCTCGCTGGCGGGCTTTCGGCTCGCCGGCGAATACGGCGTGTCGATTCCCACTCCGGCGATGCGGCTGAGCCAGGGCTTCCTCTTTCCCACCTGGGACAAGTCCGACCGCCAGGTCGGCTGGTTTCTCGTCCCGCGGGCGGGCCTCGTCGCCAGCCGCGCGGCGCGTGCCTCCGACGTCCTCACGCTGCGCCTCGAAGGCGCGGCCGGGATCCCACTGACCAGGAACGACGCGACGGCTTTCGAGAGCGTCGCGCCTCTGAACGTGCTCTTCGCCCCGGTGCTCACCGGCTGGCGCGCCCGCATCGGCGCGGTCTACGACGCAAGTCTGAGCCCGAGCTGGAGGCTGCGCGGCTATGCCGATCTCTGGCTGCACGGTCGCCAGCCCTCGCTCTTCACCGTCGACGCGGGCCTCGGCCTCGACTTCGCCGTCGGCGAGTCGAGTCGGGTCAGCTTCGGCGCAATGTGGTGGAACGCGGACGAGCACGAGATCGACCCGGCGACGCACGAGCCGGTGCGCTCCAACCTCTTCGTGCCCACGCTCGATTTCATCTGGGCCGGCTGACCGACGACTGTCACGAAGGCGCGCTGCGAGGGCACGGCCGGCGGAGATGGGAGACAGCAGGGTGAAGTGCAACGTACCGGTCGCGAACAATCTGCGCCGCAGACGGAGCTTCCCGTTCCACTTCGCCTGCGGCTCTGCAGCGCCTTGCTTCGCCTCTTCTCCGATAGGCCCGACCAATCTCCGGCGAACCGCGAGCAGAGCGCGCATTGCAGCCGCTCGAGCGCCGTCGCCAGGATCGCCCGGCGCGGCATGGATCAGTCTCATGGCAACCCTGCGAACGTTGATGGCCAGAGTGCTTCGACCAACCAACCTCTCCGGTAGCCTCGCTGCCGCCACGCTTGTCTGTGCGCTCGCTCCTTCGCTGACCGCATGCGTCGAGCCGCACTGCTTCGATGCCTCCGACTGCGAGAGCCCGCAGGTCTGCGGCGCGGACGGCCTCTGCGCCTTCGAGTGCTCGTCTGCCCCGGACTGCCCGGAAGGCTTCGTCTGCGAGGGCCACCGCTGCGCGCCGCGCCCGGTTCATCCGGTCGTCTGCCCCGACGAGATGACCGCGGTCGCCGAAACCTTCTGCGTCGACCTCTACGAGGCCTCGCGCCCCGACGCCACCGAGCAGGCCGAGGGCAGCGACGAGTCGTCGGCCCGCTCGCTCAAGGGCGTGATGCCGTGGAGGGTCGCGAGCAACGCGGTCGCCGAGGCGGCCTGCGCCGCCGCGGGCAAGCGGCTCTGCTCGGCCGCCGAGTGGGAGCTCGCCTGTCGCGGGCCCGAGGGCACCGTCTACGGCTACGGCGATCGCTACGAGCCCGAAACCTGCAACGGCATCGACGCCTTCGGGCGCTCGGCCTTCCACCTCGAGCCGACCGGCGCCTTTCCCGACTGCACCAACGGCTGGGGCGTCTTCGACATGAACGGCAATCTCTGGGAGCACGTCGCGAACGGCTCGGACATGCTCGTGCGCGGCGGCGCTTTCAACTGCGGAGACTCGGCGACGCTCCATCGCTGCGACTACGTCCCCGGCTCCTGGGTGCCTTCAGCCCGCGGCTTTCGCTGCTGCCTGAGCCCCTCGGCCTCCGACGCCGGCCTGCCGCCCGACGCGGGCTCGACGGCGGACGCGGGGACCGATGGAGGGGGCAGGGCCGATCCCGACGCGGGTCTGCCGCTCGACGCAGGCCTGCCGCCCGATGCCGGAGCCGACGGTGGGGGCTGCATCGACCCGGACGCAGGAACCGATGACGGAGGCGTCGAACCCGATGCGGGAGTCGACGATGCCGGAATCGAGGACGCGGGAATCGCAGATTCCGGCCCTGCGAACGACGCGGGCGAGGTCGACGCGGGTAGGGCAGACGCCGGCGACGAGCCCGACGCGGGCTCCGAAGACGCGGGCTCCGAAGACGCGGGCGCCGAAGACGCGGGCGCCGAAGACGCGGGCGCCGAAGACGCGGGCACCGAGGCCGACGCCGGGACCGAGGACGCCGGCTCGCCCGACGCCTCGGAGCCGGCGGACGCGGGCACAGCGGACGGCGGGCGCTGTCCGCCGGAGATGGCCCTGGTCGGCGGCTTCTGCATCGATCGCTGGGAGGCCTCGCGGGAGGACGCGACCGACACCTTGGCCGGTGTCTCGGAGATCCCGACGAGCCGCCCCGGCGCTCGGCCCTGGTTCTCCTCCTCGCTCGACATGGCGACCGCCCGCGAGGCCTGCGCGCGCGCCGGCAAGCGCCTGTGCCGCAGCGACGAGTGGTTCAACACCTGCGGCGGGCCCGCCGGAGCGGTCTACTCGTACGGCGACGCCTACGATCCGGTCGCCTGCAACGGTATCGACGCCTTCTGCAACTGCTCTTCGACGAGCTGCAGCGCGGTGCCGGCCTGTCCCTACCCCCATTGCTACAACCAGGCCTCGCCCGACGGCACCGGCGGGCCTTGCGGCGCCGGGTTCCACGTCATGCCCACCGGCAGCTTCCCCGACTGCACCAACGCCTTCGGCGTCTTCGACATCAACGGCAACGTCTGGGAGGCGGTCGAGCCGGCGGTGCCCGACGGGCTCGAGCACTTCCGTGGCGGGGCCTACAACTGCGGCGACTCGGAGGCCCTCCACCGCTGCGACTACGACGCGACCTGGTCGCCCTCGGCCCGCGGCTTTCGCTGCTGCACGGAGGCGAGATGAACCTGCTGCTCGCGCTCCTGTTCTCGGCCGCCGCAGGCTCGCCCGCTATCGACTGCGGCGCGCCGTCCGATCCGGCCTGCCTCGAGTCCCACGCGCGGCGGCTGCTCGCGCAGGGCGAGGCGCGTCCGGCCATCGCGCTGCTCAAGAAGGAGCGCGGCGGGGTGGCCGCCTCGCGCGAGCTGACGCTGCTGCTCGCCCGCGCCTATCTCGCCGAGAAGAACGAGTTCTGGGCGCTGCGCACGCTGTCGGCCTTCGAGCGGGCGCATCCGGGCGACTGCGAGGCGCTCTCGTGGATGGCGCTGACGCAGACGGGCCAGGGCACCTTCGACGACGCGCGGGCCTCGCTCGCCCGCGCCGGGTGCCCGGAGAGCGGGCCGCTGCGCTCGCGCCGCCACCTCGTCGAGGCGCTCGTCGCGGTCACCGCGGGCGAGGCCGCCGCCGCGCGCGAGCCGTATGCCCTCGCGCTCGCCGAGCCGCTCGCCTTCCCCGAGGACGCCCGGCTCGCCGAGCACCTCGCGCCGCTCGTGACCCCGGGCTACGAGCCGCCCATCTCCGGGCGCCTCGAGGCCCAGGCCGGCTACACCTCCAACGCGCTGGCCGGCTCGCCCACCGACGCCTCCGGAAGCGGCGAGCGCGTGCCCAGTCCCATGGCCCAGCTCCACGCGCAGCTTCGGTTCGGACTGCCTTCCTTCGCCTTCGCGCGGCCGGCGGTCGAGGGCGAGCTGCGCGGTTTGGGCTATTCGGAAGAGGACGGGCGGGACTTCAGCTACCTGCTTGCCTCGGCGAGCCCGGGCTTGAGCTTCGGCGACGGGCGCGTCTCGGCGGCCTACCGCTTCGAGGCCCTGCTCATCGCCGGCGGCGACCGCTATGACGAGGGGCCGCTCTGGTTCTCCAACGCCCACCGCGGCGAATTCGAGGTGAGCCTGCCGGCCCGGATGGCCGCCTTCGGCGGCGCGGGGCGGCGCGAGTTTCGCGAGGCCGGCCGCAGCCGCTGGGAGGCGGACCTGGGCGTGGGCGGCGCCTGGCGGCTCTCGTCGAAAGCGGGCCTGACCGCGGCGCTCACCGCGCGACGCTACGCGGCGATGAAGCCGGCCTACGACGCCTGGGGCGGCTCGGCGCTGTTGTCGGCCGACTGGCGTCTGCCCGGCGGCGCGTCACTGCGCTTCGGGCTGCTCGCGAGCGGCGACACCTACCCGGACTCGGCCGGCTACTTCGATCCCGAGGAAGCCCGGCGCGAGCTGCTGCTCAAGGCCTCGGCGAGCGGCTGGGTGCCGGTGGGCGGCGGCGCCCGCGCCGGGCTCACCTACGAGTACTCGCGCCGCGTCGGCACTGCGCGGGCCTACGAGTTCGACGACCACCGGGTGCTGCTCAAGCTCGCCTGGTCCTTCGATCACGACCCGGGTCTGCCGGGCGAAACCTCGCCGCCTCGTCACGTCGAGCTCGACTACGGGCTCGAAGCGCGCGAGGCGGCCCAGGAATCGGTGCGCGAGATGCTGCGTCAGGACGAGGCGATGCAGCGCGGCTCCTCCTGCATCGAGCGGTGATGCCCATGAAGCTCCTCGAAAACCCGACCGTGAAGGCGACGGTGCGCGACGCGGTGCTGATCGTCGTCGGCTGCGCCGCCTTCGGGCTCGCCTTCAACGGGCTGCGCCCGAGCGGCGGCATCCCGGTCGTCCAGCGCGAGGAGTACGACCTGCTCGTGCCCTGCCCGGACATCAGCGCCGAGGTCGACCCGCTCGAGCCGACCGACCCGAGGCTGGGCGCGGAGCGGACGCTGGTCATCGACGCGCGCGAGGCCGAGGCCTTCGCCGCCTGGCACCACGCCTCGGCGCGCAACGCGGTCTACGACTTCCTCGATCCGCTCCCCGAGGAAACGGTGCGCGAGATCGCGCGCTCGGGCGCGGCGATGGTCGCGGTCTACGGCGACGGCGCCGACCCGGACACCGGGCGCGAGCTCGCCAAGGAGATAGCGAGCAAGGGGATCCGCAACGTCTACTTCGTGCGCGGCGGCGCCCCGGCGCTGCGCGAGAGGAGCACGGCGCGATGAAGCGATTTGCGTCCTGGCCCGGACATGCGTGGATCGCGCTGCCGGTGCGCGTCTACCTCGCGGCGATCTTCCTGCTCGCCTGCTACCACAAGATCCTCGACCCGCACGCCTTCGCGCTCGACGTGGCGACCTACCAGATCCTGCCGCTCGCGCTGGTCAACCTGATGGCCATCGTCCTGCCGTGGATCGAGCTGGCCACCGGGGTGATGCTGCTCGTCGGCCTGCGCACCCGGCCGGCCGCGCTGCTCATCGCCGGGATGATGGTGGTCTTCACGATGGCGCTCTCGATAGCGCTGGCGAAGGGCCTGGACATGAGCTGCGGCTGCTTTGCCTCGCAGGGCGCGGACGAGGACCCCATCTCCTGGACGACGCTGGTGCGCGACGCGGTCTGGCTCGCGATGGCCGCCTACGTGCTCTTCTTCGACAAGCGCCCCCTGGGCCTCGACCGCCTGCTCGAACGCCGCGGGCCGCCGGTGGCCGCCCAGCCGAACCCCTGACACCGAGGAGACCTTCCGATGCGCCCGTTCGCCCTCGCCCTCACCTTCGCCCTGCTCGCGGCGCTGCCGGCCGCTGCGCAGACCCCGCGCTGCGACGCGCTCGCCGAGCCCCAGAGAGCGCTCGCCCAAGAGCTGTTCAAGGCGGTCCACCCCTACGACTGCTGCGACGAGACGCTCGATGCCTGCTTGAAGGCCGAAGAGCGCTGCAGGCTCGCCGAGCGGCTCGCCGACGACGTCTGCCGGATGGTCAAGGCGGGCAAGGACCGGAGCTTCGTCGAGCGGGCGCTCGACAAGCGGGCGCAGAGCATGATCGACCTCGGCGCGAGGGCCTCGTTCGCGCTCGACGACGCGATGAGCACCGGCGCCCCCGACGCCCCGGTGCAGCTCGTCGTCTACGCCTGCGCGCGCTGCCCGTTCTGCTCGGTGCTCCTGCCGCAGCTCTACCGCGAGGTGACCGAGGGCAGCCTCAAGGGCAAGGTGCGGCTCTACTTCCGGCCCTATCCGATAAAGAGCCACCCGGGCTCGACCGAGGGCGCGCTCGGGCTGATCACCGCGGCCCGGCTCGGCAAGTTCTGGCCGTTCCTGCTCGAGCTGTACGGCAACTTCGACCAGTTCGACTGCCAGAAGATGGTCGGGTGGGCGAAGGCGGTCGGGATGGACCCGGAGGCGTTCGACAAGGCCAGGCAGGAGCCGGCGCTGCGCGAGGTGCTGGTCGAGAGCAAGAAGGAGGGGCTGCGCAACAAGGTGGCCGCGACGCCAACGCTCTACGTCAACGGCCGGCTCTACTCCTACGAGCTCGACATCGAGGTGCTCAAGGACGTGCTCGCGGAGGAGTCGGAGAAGCAGAAGTAGGCAAGCCCGGTCCGCATCGCTGCCGAGACAGGGCCAGCGATCGTCTTCGGTCTTCGAGTGAGAGTCGCACAGTGCGGGCCGGCCCCCGCACGATGCTCAGGGCACTTCGATCCGATTGGTTGCCGCCGCCCGCGGAAGCGATCACTTCGCCGACGCCCGGCCTGCACCTCGCTGCGGCCGGGAGGTGGGCCCCGTGCCGTCGGCCCGCAGCGGCGGAAATGCGTTCGACCGCTGCTACTCGGCGCGGACGAGGTCGAGCAAGAGACGGAGGCTTGTCTGGACAAGATTTCCGCCTGGACAGTTGCTCAACGCGAGGTCGGGCGCCTGCCCCACCGCGCCCTGGCCCAACCCCCTCCCCGTCGGCGTGCTGAGCTTTCCGCGACAAGCGCTGGGATCGCCGGCGAGGAGGGGGTTTGGGGGGCAAGAGGCCCTGTCGCGCCGCGCTCGAGGCCCTCTGGCGCGTCCAGAGCCGTTGTCGTGCCACGACAGCGCCACCTTCCGCTGTCCAGAGGCGTTGTCGTGCGAGGAAGGCACCTGGTTGACGCTTCCGGAGCCGTTGTCGTGCCGCGAAGGCGCCTCTTTCGCCTGTCCAGAGGCGTCGTCGTGCCACGACAACGCCTCGTTCCAGCGGAGATACCTGTTGTCGTGCCACGACAACGGCTCGAGACGCGCCAAGCGGCGCCTGACGGGCGCCGAAGGCCGTAGTCGGACCGCTTCAGTCTCGATTGGCGGTCCAGGACGATCGCTCCCGCCGGTCCTCATGTCTGACAGCGCACCCAAGTCCGGCGCTTCGACCACGGTCCGGAAGAATCCCGTGTCTGAGCGCGCGCACCCCGAGGAAGCCCCCTCCCTTTCGGCGCGCTGAGGGGCTCGCGGCAAGCAACCCAGCGCAATGCGCGCCGAAAGGGAGGGGGTTTGGGGACCTACTCGGCAGAGTTTGACCAGATTGGCAAGAATCTGCGGTCTGAAGTCTGACGACTGGGGCCTGCCGGCCGCCCCCGATCTCCCGGAGTCGTCTTGGTTCCGGCTCGGCCGGCTTGGGGGTAGGTCGCGTTGGGGCAGGCACTCAACCTCGCGGCCAGCGCGGGACCGCGCTCTCCTTGAAGTTGAACGTGTCCCTGCCCTCACCCCCCTCCGGGTGCGCGCGGTAGCGCACAAGTTCTTCTGCGTGATCGAAGGGCCGGAGACCAGCACGGGTGCTTCCGCTCTTCACCGCCATCCTCGACGCCGACGAGCAGCGTGCCGCCCGCCAAGCCTGCCCGAATCCGCCCGACATCAGCCCTAACTTACGCTGTAACTACGCACAGTTGCGGGCCGTTCTCGATGCCTCAGGAAGGCACCGCTGGAGCCCCAGGATGGCCCAGGAGCGGCCGTTCGGCGCCGGCCTTGATTTGGTCCACCTTCGGTGGTGAGGAGGGATCCGGTTGCAGTGCGGCAACGCAGTCCTTCGTCCCCACAACTTCGCCTGTTCGCTGGCGAAGGCGTCCTTCCGGGGGCCGAAGGACTGATGGGAAAGTGGGTCTGGTTTGCCGCCGAAAGTGGGTCTCTCCGAAACGGCGCCAGGGTGGCGATCAAAATCGCTCTACCGGCCAGCCAGGGCCCTTCTCGGGCCGCTCATGAGCGCCTCCGCAGACCCTTCGCTCGGGGGCCGAACGCGTCCTCTGGCGCGAGCCGCGCATAGAGCTCGTGAAGCTTCGAACGCAGCACCTCCTTAGGCGGCAGGAACGTCTGGTACTCCGCGACGAGCGTGGGCGAGGTCGTTCGCGCGAGCGCATACTCGACGACTTGGTCGTCCTTCGTCGCGCAGAGCAGTACGCCGATCGAGGGCCGCTCGTGCTGCTTCCTTACATCGCGATCGAGCGCCTCGACGTAGAACGAGAGCTGTCCGAGATCGGCGGGCTTGAACTCGTCAACCTTCAGCTCGAAGGCGACAAGGCACTGCAGTCCCCGGTGGAAGAACACGAGGTCGACCGTGAAATCCTGGGTACCGACCTGCAGGTGGTACTGCGAGCCGACGAAGCAGAAGTCGCGGCCGAGCTCGGTGAGAAAACGGCCGAGGTTTCGAAGAAGCGCGCCATGGAGGTCGGCCTCGGAGTGTTCGGCTGCCAAGCCAAGAAACTCGACGTTGTAGGCGTTCTTGAACTCGTCGCGCGCCGCCGGATGAATTCGTGTCACCGCTGGTGACACTCTCTTCGGAAGGGGCCTGGACCTCAGCACAGCGCCCGAGCGGATTTGCCGCTCGAGCTCCCGCTTGGGCCAGCGCTCCTTGATGGCGGCGAGGATGTAGAACTCGCGCGTCTCCACGGGCTTCGCCTGGCTGAGGATGATCAGGTGGTGCGTCCACGGCAATTGTCTCACCAGCGGTGAGACTTTTCGGTTCAGGCGGTACGCCTCGTAGAACTGCCGCATCCGGAAGAGGTTCGGGCGCGTGTAGCCGCGGATGCCGGGGTAGCGCCTCGCGAGATCGGTGGCGAGCTCCTCGACGACACCGTCTCCCCACTCGGCGCTGGCGATCTTCCGGCTGATGTACTCGCCGAGCTCCCAGTAGTGCTCGACGAGGACGGTGTTCACGACTTGGTAGCCACGAGCGCGGGCTGCCTCGATGAGCGCGATGACCTCGGCGAAGCGCGAGCTCCCTCCGATGACGACCGCCCGCTTTGCACGAGGTGCAGCGAGCGCCGTTGTCTTGGCGGCGGGCTTCGCGCGCGAGGTGCGCTTCTTCGACGAGATCTTCGCGGTCATGGGAGTGAGAACACCTTCCGGCGGGCTCCGCGATTTCGCAAGCGGCGCTGGCGGCAGAGGATGGACAAGAAGGTGGTGCGCGCTGCCGAAGGAGCGAACTGGGCGCATCTGCCCGGTCGGCTCCCTCCGCGGTCACCACCGTGGAGCCAGGCGGAGAAGTGGCTGGCGCTCACGGCGCCGCTCGCGCACCCCTGGGCCACAACCAACCGCGGGCTCTCGGGAGGCCGTCCCCGACCTGCATCTACCGGAAGAGCTGCAGCCCGCCGCGATTGACCTCGAAGAGGAAGCCGAAGGTGAAGCGGATCTCCCCGCGCTCGTCCTGCAGCGCCGGCGGCGGGTTGGGGAAGGGCTGGGCGCGCCGGAAGGCCTCGATGGCCTCGGTGTCGAGGAAGTCGACGCCGCTCGAGCGGTCGACCGACGCCGTCTTCACCCGCCCCTCGCTGTCGAGGGTGACCGAGAGGACCGTGTAGCGGTCCTTGTAGAGGTAGAGCTCGCCGGTCGGGTCGCGGCGGCGCACCAGGGTGTTGGGATCCCAGTGCATGCCGACGTTCTGCTTCACCCGGTTGAAGAAGGACGAGTGCTTCCACTCCCGGGTGTTCAGGAAGGTCCCGTCGCCCTCCTCGATGTCGTCGCGCGAGCTCACGTCGGAGGCCGGAGCGCCGATGATCCGGTCGAGCACCGCGGCCGAGGGCATCAGGGTGCGCAGCTCGCGCGTGCCCGCCTTGCCGAGTGAGCCGGTCAGCTCGCCGCCCTCCTCGCCTCCGGCCTGGATGCGCAACCGGTGCGAGTTGCCGAAGATCTCGTCCTGCGCCTCCTGGTTCATCAGGTTGCCGCCGAGGCCGTCGAGCTTGAGCGCCAACCTGTCGCGCCGCTGCGTGCTCGGGATCTCGAGCATCGCCTTGCCCCTGCCCTCGGACGGCTCCTTGGGGTCGTTGCCGGTGCCCTCGTTGCCGGCGAGCACCGGCTTCTCGACCGCGTCGTGCCCCTTGGCCGTCTCGTTGGCCTTGACCGTGGTCGTCGGGCGCGGCGCGGCGTTGCGGTAGTTGAGGGTGCGGTCCCTGGAGATGGTCTCCTTGTCCACCCGGTTGTTCGTCTCGGCGAGGAACTTCGCGTCGTCGTCGGGCTTCTGCCCGTTGCCCGGCGCCACGTCGACGACGCGCCCGTCGGGCTTCCTCTCGGGCTCCTTCTTCTTCTCGAGCTCGGGCTTGAGCGGCTCGGCGGCGGCGAGCGGGTCGGACGCGGGCGCCTTGCGGCCCGCGCTCCGGTTCTGCTCCCAGGCCGAGCGGGGCACGGCGCGCAGCGCCACCGGGCTGAGCTTCGTCTCGGGCGGAGGCTCGATCTTCCCGAGCAGGCCGCCGAAGCCGGTCAGGGAGACGAAGAGCGCGAACAGGCCGTGGGCGGCGAGCGCGACGAGCGCCGCTATCGTCCATCGGAGCGCCGCGCCGGGGCGCTGTCGTCTTCGCGGGTGGCTCTTCAAAGGCTTCCTCGGCCGGGCCGTCGTCCCGTCGGAGAGCGGCCCGCCAATACGGATGATAACGCCGCGCCGACGAGGTTGTTTCTCCCTCGCCCGGCCTGCCTTCGAGGCCTCTGCCGCCCGGCCGCACGGGCGGCCGTGGGTCTGGGCTTCGCCTTCGGCCTGGAGATCCGTCGAAAAATCCTTCGGCTCACCCGTGAGCGTCTCTCCCGACGCGCTCCGCGGCGGGAGCGGAGTCGAAGGGCCTCGACTTCGCCTCCCTCGCTGCTCGGGAGGCTACGCTCGAGGTGACCGGCGGGGCCGCCAGCACGAAGGCTGGCGCTCCGGCCCTCCTGGCGTCTGACCGCGTCATCACGGGAATGGCCGGACGTCTAGTAGACCTTGGCCGGCTCGGCGCCATTGAAGTAGTGGCGCAAGATCTCCCGGTAGCTCTGGCCGTGCTCGGCGCGGCCGATGGCTCCGGTCTGGCACATCCCGACCCCGTGCCCCCAGCCCCCGCCGTGGAAGATCCAGTCGGGCTGGCTCTTGCTCGGCGGCTCGATCTGGAACATCGAGCTGTTGAGGTTCTTGAAGAGCCGGCGGATGTTGAGCTCGCCGCGCACCTGCGTCGCGCCGTCGTCGCCGCTGATGCAGAGGACGCTGCCGCGCCCCGAGGAGCCGCGCCCGGTGAGCGAGAGGACGCGCACGTGCCCGACGCCGAGGTGCCGGGTGATCTCGTCGACTTCGGCCTGGCTGAAGCGCCGCTCCCAACGGTACTTGCTCGCTTTCGAGAACGACGAGATGGCGCAGTAGGACTTGGCCGGCGTGCCCAAGAACGCGCCCAGGCGCTTGTCGCCGACCCGGTCGAACCTCTCGCCGCCTTCGACGAGGTCCGGCCGGCCGCGCAGGGAGAGGTTGGGCAGGCCGCCCCAGACGATCTCGTTGTCCTCGGTGTGCCCGCCGCAGACCGCGCTGTAGACCGAGTCGACGAGCCTGCCGTCGGGCGAGAAGAGGATCTCGCCGGAGGTGTCGGCGATGGCCTTGTCGGTGGTCGCCGCCTCGCCGCTCAGGCCCGTGTAGACCTGGCAGTGCTGCTCGGCGCACAGCAGGTAGGGATCGGTCAGGTGCCGGGTGCCGATCTTCGCGAGCACCTCACCGCGCGCGGTGACCGACTGCGCCTTGAGCGCCTCGGGGTGGGCGCGCGCGAAGATCTCCGAGGGGACGATGCCGCGCACGTAGCTCTCGAGCGGCAGCGCGTTGACGACGGAGATGCCGCCCAACCTGTCGACGACCAGCTCCAAATCGCCGCGGTAGGTGCGGTCCTGACGCCCGTGCCAGCTATAGCCGATGCCGTGCTCGACCGACTTGACTTGAAACGGGCCGCCGTCCGGCGAGCTGATGCTCACCAGGTCTTCGGCCATCGCCATGACGATGCCGTTCTCGTCGAGGACCTCGAGCAGCCCGTGCGGTCGGCGCTCGAGCGAGGGGACGAGGCTGCCCTGGAAGCCGTAGCGCTGGTGCAGGTCCTTGAGCGTCTCCTTGGCCTGCTCCTCGGGCAGCTTCTGGCCGATGAAGAGGAGGTAGCGCCGGTTGTCGAGCACCTTGCCGGCGATGCCGTACCGGCTGCCGGCGACGGAGGAGCGCACCTCGAAGCCGCGGCCGGTCCACAGCGCCTTCGCCTCGGCGAGGCCCGCCTTGTCGTCGTGGCGCAGCTCGGCGACCTGCACCGACCAGACGACCACGCCGGGCTCGAAGCTCTTGAGCCGTACGGTCCAAGCCGAGCCGGCGGGCGCCTCGAGCACCTTGTTGAGCCCGCCGCGAGCCTGCAGGCGCATGCGGCCCTTGGGGACGAAGGTCACCGCCTGCTGCGCCTCCATCAGGCGCACGGTGACGTAGGGGACCCCGCCCTCGAAGCTGAGCTGCTTGCGGCCGTAGAGCCGCTCGAGCGGATCGTTGGGATCAGGCAGGTCGAGAGCAGAGTCCCCGTCGTCTGGAGCGCTCGCCGCGGACGCCGCCGGCAGGGCCACAGACGGCTCGGGAGCCGGCCGGGCCTCCTCCTGACCTGGCGGGTTGCCTGCCTTCGGCGCGGCGGGCATCGCCGCGGCACAAGAGAGGAGGGCGATGCCGAGCGCGGCAGCAGACAAGCTCAACGATGGGGCTCGGGGGAGGGCTCGGTGAACCATGTGCGGGATCTGCCGCTCAATTAACACACGGGAGACCACCTCACCAAGGAACGCGCGGCCAAGGCGTGAGGCAAGCGGCCCTCCGAGCCGAAAGCCGCCTGACGGAAACTCCCTCCACCGTCGAGGCCGCAGGCGACGCGGCCGACCGCCAGCGCGGAGAGAAGTGCCTCCTCTTCGGTCGGAACGGCGAATCCTCTCGGAGCGCGCGCCGAATCGTCCCGCCTTCGGGAAGCAGCCCGCCCGGACCTGGAAGCGTCGCGGCGAGACACCGACGTGTCACCCGAGCGGCCGACAGGTTTGGCGTCAGCGCACTACGAGCTCGCCGCCGGCCCCGACCCCTGTTCGGTCGCGGGCCCTCGCCGCGCCAAGACCTTGAACGAGAGCCCGGCGAGCACCAGCGCCACCCCGAGCAGGAGCACGGCGACCGCGCCGAGAACGTAGCTGGGGTTCGCGCCGAAGAGATGGTCGCGCGCGAGCGCGCCGAGTGAGGTGAGGGTGACCGCGAACATGAACACCATCGGGATCTTCACGAAGGCGTTCTCCCGGGCCCGATGCGCGAGCCAGGCGGTGACCGCCAGCAGCGCGAGCGCGGCGAGGAGCTGATTGGCCGAACCGAAGATGGGCCAGATCTGCTTCCACGTCCCCGAGTAGGCGAGCGCGCCGGCGAGCACGACCGAGATTGTGGTTCCGACGTAGCGGTTGCGCGCGAGGAACGGACTGGGCCGCGCGGGCTCGCCGGCGACGCGCCGGGGCTCGAAGAACTCCTGGAAGGCGAAGCGAGAGAGGCGGGTCGCGGTGTCGAGCGAGGTCAGCGCGAAGGCGCTGACCGCGAGGGCGACGAAGTTGCTCATCGTCTGCGCGGGCAGGCCGAGCGCCGCGATCAGCTCGCCGAGCCCGACGCTGAAGGCGGCGACCGGGCCCGCGCCGCCCTTGGCCATGAAGGACTGGTAGCGATCGCCGGTGAGGCTGGCGACGGCGATGAGCGCGACCACCGCGAGCAGCGACTCGATGAGCATCGCCCCGTAGCCGACGGTCCGGGCGTCGGTCTCGCGGTCGAGCTGCTTGGCGGTGGTGCCCGACGAGACGAGCGAGTGGAAGCCGCTGATCGCCCCGCAGGCGACGGTGACGAAGAGCACCGGGAACAGGTAGCCGAGACCCTCGACATGCACCGAGGTGAACGCCGGCGCCTGCACCGTGGGGTTGGCGGCGACGATGCCCACCAGGCCAAGGGCCATCATCGCGTAGAGCAGGAAGCTGTTCAGGTAGTCGCGCGGCTGCAGGAGGACCCAGACCGGGGCCACCGAGGCGACGAAGACGTAGGCGAGCAGGAGGGCGACCCAGGCGTTGAAGGACAGCCTCAACGGGAAGAGGTTGCCGAGGACCAGGCAGCCGAACAGCAGTGCGACGCCGACGATGGTGGCGATGAGCAGCGGCGCCTTGAACCGGTAGAGCGCCAGGCCGAACCCGACCGCGAGCAGTATGAAGAGAACCGACGAGGTCGCCGCCTGCGGCACGTCGACGAAGGTCTGGGCGACGACGATGGTGAAGACGGCGACCACGAGGATGAGCGTGGAGTACGAAAAGACGAGAAACAGCGTCTTGCCGGTGTGGCCGACGTACGCCTCGACCACCTCGCCGATGCTCTTGCCCTGGTGGCGGATGGAGGCCATCAACGACGCGAAGTCGTGGACGGCGCCGATGAAGACGCCGCCGATCAGGATCCAGAGGTAGACGGGCATCCAGCCGAAGGCGAGGGCGGTGGCCGGCCCGATGATCGGCGCGGCCCCGGCGATGCTCGCGAAGTGGTGCCCGAGCAGGACCGCCGGTTTCGCGGGGACGTAGTCGACCCCGTCGTTCAGCTCGTGCGCCGGGGTCTTGCGCTCCTCCGCCATGCCCAGCCACCCGGCGACGGTCCTGCCGTAGGTCAGGTGGGCGACGACGAAGCCGATCAGGGCGAGCAGAAGCAGCCAGATCCCACTCATGGCACTCCTCGGTGTAAGGCGCCGACCGCATCGGCGAAGAGGCGGAGGATAGACCTGCGGGGCCAGCCGGTCGACAGGCGACGGCTTCCTGTCGTCGACATCGAGGAGCTTGGCGCGTCGTCCGGTGCGGCGGCGGCAATCCGGCGAAGCGACGCTCCGGCCGAGAGCTGGAGAGGGGCTCCGCGGGGCCGCGGGCACGAAGGGCCATCGGCAGAGCGGACAGCGACCCGGAAGCCCGGTCTCAGCCGCCACCTCGAAGCGCGCCAGGCCCGCTGGACCAAGCGCGGGCGCCGACCCGCGCCTCGCGACCCCTGCGCCCGCGCGAGCGAGAGCGCTCCTCGCGCGCCGTTCTTCCGGTTCGCCCCGAGCGTCGACAGGCACCTCGACGGCGTCCCGGGGCGAGGAGCTCGATCGCCTCATTCCTCCCGATTCCTACTCGCGTTGACTGTCGCCTACTCGAAACCTACAGTCGGCCGCCCTCCCGCCAGCCCGGGGAGCTCACCTACGGAAGGAATCCGGATGAGCCGCATCCTCACGCTTCGCCTCGCCGCCGCGCTCGCCGGCCTCGCCGCGCTCCTCGCCTGCTCCGGCTCCTCCGAAGACCCCGCTCCCGACAAGGAGCTCGTCTCTTCGCGCTCGTACAAGGGCCACGAGAACGACGCCGACTCGAACAACTTCGTCAACGCCTACCGCGCGACGGTGGGAACCCGGCTCGACGACTGCCAGACCTGCCACCGAGGGGGCGAGTTCACTGCGGGCGGCAGGAAGCTCACCAAGAACTCCTGCGACTACTGCCACCTCATCATCCACCCCGCCTCAGGCTTCGAGGAGAAGCAGCCCACCGCCTACGCCGAGACGCTCAACCCCTACGGCGCCGCCTACCGCGACGCCGGCCGCTCCAAGCAGGCGCTGCTCGACGTCGACGGGCAGGACAGCGACGGCGACGGGGCGGCCAACGGCGTGGAGATCGCCGACCTGAAGTACCCGGGCGACCCGACGAGCAAGCCCGGCCAGCCGAACGCCCCGCAGAAGACCTTCACCCTGGCCGAGCTCGAGGCGCTCGCGGCCCACGACCAGTTCCAGCTCAACAACTCGACGAAGCAGGAGTTCGACGACTACGCGAGCTACAAGGGGGTGAAGCTGCGCGACCTGCTCGTCGCCGCCGGGGTCGACCCCGCGGACCCGAAGATCACCGGCGTCACGGTCATCGCCCCCGACGGCTACCTCAAGGACTTCTCCATCGAGCAGGTGAACAAGGCCTATCCCAAGGGCCTGTTCTACGCCGGCCTCGACACCGCGACCCTGGGCCCGGCCTGTGGCTTCGTCACCTATCCCGAGGAGCTGCCCGAGGGCCTGGTAGACGGCGGCGAGATCCCCGGGGAGCAGTGGCTGCTGCTCGCCTACGAGCGCGACGGCCGCCCGCTCGACCCCTGCAACCTCGACGTGACCGAGGGCAAGATCAACGGCGAGGGCCCGCTGCGCATCGTCGTCCCGCAGAGGAACCCGGGCCATCCCGACCGCGGCACCAAGTACTCGCCCTCCTCCTGCAACGACGGCCATGACTTCGACGCCGAGGCCGACCACAACGCCGGCGAGATGGTCCGCGGCGCGGTCGCCCTGCGCATCAACCCGCTGCCGGCCGGGGTCGAGGACTTCGACGCGCGCAACGGCGGCTGGTCCTTCATCGCCAACTCGAGCCTGCTCGTCTACGGCTACGGAATCGAGTAGCCGATGGCGAGGCTCGCCTCCTTCGCCGGCGCGCTCGCCCTGCTCTTCGCGAGCGCGCCGGCCGCCGCCCTCGAGCCGGCCGAGAACGTCGAGGTCTACGGGTACGCCCAGCTCTGGGTCACCCTCCTCGAGCAGATGGAGACCGCGCGCGGGCTCTATCAGCACCCGAGCGGCGACGAGGCGACCGACACGACGACCGGCTTCAGCATCCACCGCGCGCGGCTCGGCCTGCGGCTGGCCGCGCCCGGGGTGCCGCTGCGCCTCGCGGTCCAGGTCAAGCTCGAGCGCAGCTTCGAGCTGCTCGACCTCTCGGTGCGCTGGGCGCCTCGTCCCTGGTTCGAGCTCGAGGTCGGCCAGTTCAAGGTGCCGGGCACCTTCGAGGCGCTCACCGACAACCGCGAGCTCGACTTCATCGCGCGCTCGCAGATCACCACGAGCCTGGCCGACTACTCGCTCTCGCGCTCGGCCCACACCGCCTCGCTGCTCTACGGCAGCGCCTCGAACCTGCGCGACCTCGGCTTGGCGCTGCGCGGGGCGATGCCGCTCGGCGGGCTCGCGGAGCTGCGCCTCTTCGGCATGCTCGGCAACGGCCTGGGGGCGAACCTCTTCTTCGGCGGGGCGACGAACAAGGGGTACTTCATCACCAACGGCCCGCAGCTCTTCGCGGGCGGGCGCCTGGAGGCCGGGGACCGGCGCGGCATCGTCGTGCTCGGCGGCCACGCGGGCCGCAACCAGCACGACAACATCGTCTTCAACAGCGGCCGGGCGGTCTACGACCTGTCGCGCCGCGCCGCCTCGGGCGATCTGCGCCTGAGCGTTCCGGGCACGGGCCTGCGTGCCTGGGGGCTCTACGGCCAGGGCGAGATCAGCGACGACTTCAACGGCGACGGGCGCCCGGACCTGCGCTACTCGGGCTGGGCCGCGAGCGCGCTGTGGGACTTGGTCCCCGCGCTGGCCGCCCTCGGGCTCACCCCGCCCTACACCCGGGCGATCGAGCTGGGGTTTCGCTTCGACACCTACGGCTCGGAAATCGACGAGTCGGGCGTAGAGGTTCGCCGAAGCGACTACACTGTCGGCCTCAACTACCGCTTCGAGGAGCACCTCAAGCTGCAGCTCAACTACGTCATCCGGCGCACCGAAGACCCCTCGTTCCCCGACCTGGCGGACGACGCGCTCATCGCGAACCTCCAGGGCGCCTTCTGACGACCGACCGCCTTCGGCCGAGCGCCTCCCCATGCCCGACGATCTGCTCAACACCAAGGAAGTCGCCGCGTTTCTCGGCGTCCACGAGAAGCAGGTCTACGCGCTGATCAAGGAGAGGCGCCTGCCGGCGACGCGGCTGACGGGCAAGTGGCTCTTCTCGCGCAAGCTGCTCGAGGAGTGGCTCGAGGCCGACGCGCGCGCGGCCGCCAAGCCCCCGCGCGGCACGCGGCGCCCCCGCCTCGACGGCGCGCTGCTCGCCTCGGGCAGCGACGACCCTTCGGTCGGCCTGCTCGCGGGCCTGCTGAGCCAGCAGAGCGCGGGCGTGCTGCTCTTCTCGGCGAGCATCGGCAGCAGCGCCGGGCTGCGCGCCCTCAACCGCGGCGCCTCGGACCTGGCCTGGTCGCACCTGCTGGATCCTGAGACCGGCGAGTACAACCTGCCGTTCCTCGACACCCTGGCGCCGGACATCGCCCCGGCGGTCGTCAACCTGTTCTACCGCGACCTCGGCCTCGTCGTGGCGCCCGGCAACCCTCTCGGCCTGCGCGACTGGGCGGATCTGGGCCGTGACGGCCTGCGGCTGGTCAATCGCCAGGCTGGCTCCGGAACCCGCCTGCTCACCGAGGCGCGCCTCGCGAAGGCAGGCGTCGAGAAAGAGCGCATCGCCGGCTGGCAGCGCGAGGTCTGCACGCACCTCGAGGTCGGCCTCGCGGTGCGCTCCGGGGAGGCGGACGCGGGGCTGGCGACCGGCACCGTGGCCCAGGTGCTCGGGCTGGGCTTCGTGCCGTTGCTCGAGGAGCGCTTCGACATGGTGCTCGACCAGTCGACCTTCTTCGACGAGAGCTTCCGCGCGCTGATGGACGTCGTCACCTCGGCCAGCTTCCGCGAACGCGTCGCCAGGCTGGGCCACTACGAACTGCGCGACTCCGGAAAGCTGCTCTCGAAGCGGCGGGCCGCAGGCGCCGCTGAAGAGGCGTCGAGAGGACCTTCTTCGACTCGGCCCGGTTCCCGCTCCCCCCGGAACTACTGACCTCGAGCCTCGTCGCGCGCCAGCACGAAGGCTGGCATTTCCGGGCCTCGACGGGGGCGTTGCTATGCGCCCCTTCCAACCTGAGACCGATCGCTTGGGCTCCGGGCGATGCCCGGGCTGCGCGGTGTCGAAGGGCCCCTCAGCCAGCCGCCGGTCGGCTCCAAGCTTCTCTAGGCCTTCGAGCTCGCGCTCGTCTCCTCGACGTAGCTCTGACCGTATTTGTAGTAGTAGCCGATCTTGTAGCGGTACCGCTGGTCGTCGCCGTCGAGGGCGTTGAGGACCGCGCCGAGCAGCTTCGCGTTGGCGTCGCGCAGCGACTTGACGGTGCGCTCGGCGACCTCGCGGTCGGTGAAGAAGGCCTTGGTCACCACCAGCGTCCCGTCGAGCACGTTGGCGAGCACCAGGGGATCGGCCACCGCGGTCACCGGCGGCGAGTCGAAGATGACCTTGTCGAACTTGGCGCTGAGCGCCTGCACCAGGGTCCTGAACCGCTCGGAGTGCAGCAGCTCGGCCGGGTTCGGCGGCACCGGGCCGGCGGGCAGGACGAAGAGCCCCGGCACTTCGGACGACTTGACCGCGTCGTCGATCTCCCCGCCCTTGGCGATGAGCCCCGAGAGCCCAAGCTCGTTGGGCAGCCCGAAGACCTTGTGCAGGCGGCTGCGGCGCATGTCGCTGTCGACGAGCAGGACGCGGTTGCCGCCCTGCGCGAGCGCGATGCCCAGGTTGGCGAGCACGGTCGTCTTGCCCTCCTGAGGCCCGGCGCTGGTGACGACCATCGTGCGCCACGGCGTGTCCGGGTTGAGGAAGAGCAGGTTGCTGCGGATGGTGCGGCAGCACTCGGCCACCGCGCTCTTGGGCTCGATGTAGACCATCGTCTCCTTGGCGCCCGGCTCCTCGCCCCTCTTCGGCTTGATGGGCGGGACGACGCCGAGGAAGTTGAGCCCGAGCGCCTCGAGGTCGAGGTGGCTCTTGACCGAGCGGTCCTGGAACTCGAGCAGGAAGGCGAGCCCGATGCCGGCGAACAGCCCGAGGATCGCGCCGAGGGCGAGGTTGCTGCGGGTGCGCGGCTTGATGGGCCAGGGGTTCGGCTCGGCCTCGTCGAGCAGGCGCACGTTGTTCGCCTGGAGCATCGCCGAGAGGTCGACCTCCTTGACCCGCTTGAGGACGAGGTCGTGGATGCGCTGGTTGTTCTCCTCCTCGCGCGCGAGCCGCCGGTACTCGATCTCCTTCTCGTTGACCTTGAGCGCCTCGCGCTTGGCGGTCTCGAGAAGCCCCTTGAGCTTGCGCTCGGTGGCGACCAGCTCGTCGTACTCGGCGATCTGCGCGCCGAGGATCCGGTCGATCTCGCGCAGCAGGTTCTCGCGCGCGTGGGCCAGCTTCTCCTCGGCCGCCTTCAGCTTGGGGTGCTCGGGGCCGTAGCGGTTGCGCAGGTCGCCGGCCTCGTTGGTCACGGCGAGGAAGCTCATCTTGAGCTGGCTGACGAAGCCGCTCTCGGCGACCGGGCCAAGCTCCATCAGCCGGTCGATGTCCGCGCTCTTGCGCTCGGCGCGGATGGTCTCGACCCGCGCCTCGACCTCGGCCTTGCGCGCGAGGACCCGGGTCAGGTTGTCGTTGAGCGCGAGCACCCGCTGATTGGTGACCGTCTGGCGGTTCTCGAAGGAGGTCTGGATGAGGTCGTTCTGCTTCTTGAACTCGTGCAGCGCGACCTCGCTCTGCACGAGGCTGCCCTTGAGGTCCGCGAGCTGCTTCTGCAACCAGACCGAGGCGTCGCGCGAGCCCTCGACCCGCCTCTCGAGGTTCGACTGCATGTAGGCGCGGGCCAGCTCGTTGGCGATCGCCGCGGCGCGCCCCGGGTCCTCGTCCTCGACGCGGATGCGCACCACCCGCGAGTCCTTGACCGGCTCGACCGAGGTCCGCCCCTGAATCGCCGAGGCCGCGGCCTTCAGGGTCAAGAACTGGGCCTGCTGGTCGGCCGGCAGGTGCGTCAGGCCGAGGAACCCGGAGTCCTTGTCGAGCCCGAGCTTCTCGGCGGCGAGCTCGGCGGTGCGGCGCGAGGCGATGATCTTGTACTGCGTCTCGAAGAAGTCTTTGGTGTTCGAGTAGTAGTAGCCCGCGCCGATGTCGACCGCCTCGCGCACCCCTTCGCCAAGCACCTGCGGGGGCTCGAGGTCGATGACCACCGTGGCGCCGGCCGCGTAGATGGGCGTCTGGCGCAGCGTGTAGAGCGCCGTCGCCGCCAGCGTCGCCACGAAGACCACCGCGATGATCCACTTGCGCTTGAGCAGGATCGCCAAGTACGCGCGCAGATCGATGGGCGCCTCGTCGGGCCCGTACCAGGGCTCTGACTGTAGCTGCTTGCCTTCCATCGTCCGTCTTCCTCTTGGCGCCCCGGTCAGGGTCCGCGGCCCGACCCCCGAGTGCTCTTGAGGACACAGTTAACCCCAAAGTCGCACGCAGGCCCAATCTTCGACCCGGGGCTGACGAGGCAGAGAGGTCGCCTGGCGCTGCGCTATCGGACCGTCGGTGTCGACGAGTCGGCTTGGAGCAACTCCTCGAGGTGTTGGCAGGCCTCCTCGACACCTCGGGTCACCAAGGCGGCGGCCCGAACGCGCCTGACCACCTCGAGCGCGATGCCCCACGCGCCCTTGCCCGGCCGAATAGAGTGCGCCCACAGGAGCTGGAGAGCCTCGCCCGGCGACAGCTCGCGGACCTCCGGGGCGCGCTGCGGCGCGTGGCTGAGCAGCACCAACCTCCGCAGCGGCAGCGCCCCCGGCTCACGGCGGTCGGCCGGAGGGTGGACCAGGCGCGATGAGCGGCGCTCGGCTCTCGCAGCCGGGTAGTCGAAGAGCCTCGCGCCGCGGGGAAGGCGCGCGACCGAGTCGGGGTCGATGCCTATCGGGCGCAGCAGCCCTCGGACCTGCAGGGAAGGGGCGATGAGCGCCCGCTCGTCGCTCAAGTAGCGCATCCCGCGCGCGACCAGGCTCTGGGCCAGAGTGCTCTTTCCCGCGCCCGAGTCTCCGGCGAGGACGAGCGCGCCGCGGTCGTCACCGACGACCGCCGCGTGCAGGCACCATCCCGAGCTTCGCTCGAGGAGCCGCTCGAGAAGATCGCCCTCGAGGCAGGCGACCAGCTCGAGAGGCTCGACGGAGAAGGTGACCAGCGCCTCGCCGCGCCACAGGCGCCACTCCCCGCCGCCGCAGGCGATCAGGTAGTCGAGCGATGGCGGGCCGCTCGCCTCGGCAAAGGTGCCAAAGACCTCCTGCAGCGGGCCGGCCAAAGACGCGTCGGCTTCGATGCGTACCGCCGTTCCTAGGGCGTCGAAGAGCGTGGTCCACACGTCTCGCTCTCCTCGACGAGGCCGCGCTCCTTGAGCTGCCGGGCCAGCGCGTCGACGTCGTCGCGGGCCTTCGCGCCGTCGGCGCCCTCGACGTTGCGGCAGATGAAGTCGGCGATCTCGCCCGCGCTGCGCCGGCCGTCGCATAGCGCCCAGACGACGCCGCCCATCGGGTTGAGGACCACGGCGACGCCGGTCTCCGGGTGCAGCACGACCGTCTCCCCGCTCGGAAGCTCCTCGGTCTCCAACCCGTCGACTCGCCTCAAAGTCTGTCGCGAAATCACCCCAAACCTCGCCACCCGCTCACCCCGAGCGTAGCCTCCCGAGGAACGAGGGAGGCGCCAGTCGAGGGGCTCGACTTCAGTCTGTTCCGAGGCCGCCGAGGGGCTCGGGCTGCGCGGCTCTCGCTCGGAAGGATTCTTGGACACCTCTTCAGTCCCATGGAGCGCTCTCGTTCTCCTTCGCGGCCCGAAGCGCCCAGGCGGTGCACTGGCAGCTTGCGCACTGCAGCCGGCGCCGCACCTCGCGCAGGAACTCGGCGGCCTCGACCTGCCCTGCTTGCAGCTCGGGCGCGGCCACGATGTCGCGAAGGCGCCGGTCGGGGACCCGGCCCAGCCTGTCTTCGCGATTGAACACGCAGGGAAAGACCGACCCGTCCCCGGCGACGCAAAGAACGCCGTAGTTCCCGGCGCCCTCGCGGGCGCACCCGTGCTGCCCCTCGGGCTCTTGCGGCTCGACATCCTGCCCTATTGGCACCTGAGCGCGTGGCTCCAAGAAGCTGCCGCGCCCGACCGCGTGGCTCGCGCCCGCTCGCGACACCTCTGCACCGAGCGAGCGGGCGAGCGCCATCGCGGCCTCCACCTGGCCGGCGTTCTGTTCGAGCTCCACGACGGCGGCTCGCACCTCGAGCCCCCGGGCGCAAGCGCGGCGAATAGCGTCGCAGGTGCGCGCGTGGCTGCCTGGCACGCGAGTAATCGCGTCGTGGATCGCCGGTTCGGCAGCGTAGAGCGAGAAGGCGAACGAGGCGCCGTGCTCGGCCAGCGAGGAGAGGCGCGCCTCGTCGAGGAGCTGTCCGTTCGTAAAGACCTCGCGCATCTCGAAGCCGAGCCTCTGCCCGGTCTCCAGCAGCCTTTCGAGGTAGGGGACGAGCAGCGCATCGCCGCCGGTGAACTGGACGCGCCGAAAGCCCAGCGCCGCCGCGTCCTCGAGCAGCTCGAGACAGGTCTCGCGCGACAACCGCTCGCGCCGCTCGGGACCGGCCGCCGCGTAGCAGTGGACGCAGCGCTCGGTGCATTGGAGGGTGAGCTCGAGGAAGAGCGTGTCGAACCCCTGCAGGCGCAGCGCAGCCTGCGCGGTCAGCGGCGAGGAGGCCGTTCCGCGCGCCCGCACGATCGAGCCGCCCAGCCTGCCGAGGGAGGCGAGCAGCGGCCCCGGCTCGCCGCCGTCGAGCGCGGCGAGCAACTCGCGGGCGAGCACCCCGTCGGCGAAGAGGACCCGGCGGTCGAGGAAGTCGACCAAGCGCACGCGCGAGCCCTCGGCTTCAGTCAAGACCGCCAGGGTTTCGGGGAAGAGGAGCGCTCGTCGCGACTTCATCGAAGAGGGGCTGGTCACCCGTGTGCCTTCGGCCCTACCGCCTGCGCTGCGGGCTTTTCGGCCGGTTCCTCGGCTTGCATTCGTTCGGCTTGCAGCCCACCGGTGGGTTGCAGGGGTTCGCGTTGGGAGCGCAGCTCGCCTGCTGGCCGGCGGCGTCCTCGGAGATGAGCAGCGTGCCGATGATCGCCGGCGCGACGTAGGCCATCTTCAGCAGCTTGCGCCGGGCGATCCGCTCGGTGCCGGCCGCCTCGGCCGCGGGGCTGTCGGCCTGCTCGCCGCGCTTGTCGTCTCTCGTCGTCATCGTCGCCCTGCTCGCCGTCCGGCCCCTGAAGCTTGTGCCCGCGCCGTCGACCTCCGTCGCGGGCAGGTGTCGTGTTTCGTGAAGTCAATGCTAACGGAACTGCAGCGTCCCCCGCTACGAACGGGCCAGCGACCCCTCGGATCCCGAATCAGCAGGCGCCTTCCAAGCCGCTCGCGCTCGAGCCTGCCGGAGCTGTCACCGGCGCGTCGAGAGCCTCTGCGCCCTGTCGCGAAACTCGCCGAGCAGCCGCCTCGTCAGTGGCCCTGGCGCGCCCGAGCCTATCGGCCGCTCGAGCTCGCCCTGCCACACCGCGACGACCGGCACGAGCTCGCGGGTCGTGCTGGTGATGAACGCCTCGTCGGCCGAGAACAGGTCGTCCAGAACGAGGTCGCGCTCGTGCACCGGGAGGCCCAGGCCCCGCGCGAGCGCGATGACCACGCGGCGCGTGACGCCTTCGAGGATGCCGGCCGCGAGCGGTGGAGTGCAGAGCGCGCCCGCTTGGACGAGGAAGACGTTCGCGCTGGCGGCCTCGGTGATGCGCCCGTGCGTGTTGAGCATCAGCGCCTCGTAGGCGCCGCGGGCCTTCGCCTGCTCCATAGCGAGGACGTTGTTGAGGTAGTTGCCCGTCTTGGCCTGCAGGTCGAGCGCCTCGTTGCGGCGGCGCTCGACGAGGGCGAGCCGCACCCCGCGCTCGTAGGCCTCGGGCGGCGGGGGGACCAGCTCCTTGGCGATGACGATGAGCCTGCCGTCGTGCGCGAGGCCGGGTTCGAGCCCGAGCTCGCGCGAGCCGCGGGTCGCGATGATGCGCGCGTACGATTCGGGGTTGCCGGTGGCGTCCCCGGTGTGCTGCACCTCGGCGCCAATCCGCTCGAGCGGCATCGGCAGCCCGAGCCCGATGAGGCGGGCCGAGCGCTCGAGGCGCGCGAGGTGGGCGCCGAGCTCGAAGGGAACCCCGCGATAGCTGCGCACGACCTCGTAGACCGAGTCTCCAGAGAGAAAGCCGCGGTCGAAGACGCTGACGACGGCCTGCTCGGACGGCACGAGCCTGCCGTCGGTGTTCACGATGCGGCCACCTGAGACTCCTCCTCGTCGAGGCGCGCGACGATAGGCCTGCCTTCCGGCTGGGTCAGAAGCCCCCACGGCCGCTCTCCTTGGCTGGAAGAGCCGTCGAGAAATCCTTCTTCTTCTCCGTCCGGCTCCGCGGTGCCGCTCACCCTGAGCGGAGTCGAGGGGCCCCGGCTTCGCTCCAAATTGACCGCCCTCCGCGAAACCCTGTTGGTTCAAATTCACGGCCGGCCAGGGGACCGGTAACAAGCCCGGGCCTCTCGACTTCGCTCGAGGTGACCGGCGGGGGAGAGCCGAGGTGAGGGTGATTTCGCGACGGACCTTGAGAGCGGACGCCCGGCCGAATAATTGACCCGCTCAAAATGCGCTCCAATATGTCCAATCGGAAGCTGGACGGGCACACAAGGAGCCTCATGATTCGCTGTCGTCTCCTCGAGCTGATGGGCAAGCGCGGGATCCGGTTCATCAGCCGGCTCTCGGACGAGACCGGCATCAACCGGCGCACGCTCTCCATGCTCGCGGAGAACCGGATGCTTCGGTACGACGCGGACGTGCTCGAGCGCCTGTGCGCCTACTTTGCCTGCCAGCCGGGCGATTTGCTGGAGCTCATGGAGGAGGAGGCCCCGCTCATCGCGGGTGGTGCCCGAGAGGGTCGCGCTCCGAGTCCGAACGCAGTTCATCCATGACCGAGACGACCACGCTGCTTTGCGAGCTTTGTGAGACGCCGATGACTGCCCAAGGTCCTTCGGGCAGCACGGTTCGCTACTACTTCTGCGCGGGCTGCGGCCGCTGGGTCGCCTCGACGTATGGCGACGATCTGGTGCGCGCGCGCACCGCGCGCGTCGACAAGCCCGAGCAGCGCCGGGCGACGACGACCGACGACTTCGACAGGATCAAGGAGCGGCTCACGCGCTGGATCGCCGAGCTCGACGAGAGCGACCCCTTCCAGACCCTCGGCCTGCCGCCTTCGGCCCCCGAAGAGACCGTGCGCGCGCGCTTCCACGAGCTCGCCCTTCGCCACCATCCAGACCGCGGAGGCGACGCCGCGCAGATGAGGCGGGTCATCGCCGCCTACGACCGGATCCGCAACGGCAAGCGGGCCTCGGCGCACGAGGTGGTCGTGGACGCGACCGCGGCGCGCAAGTACCGGGCACGCTAGAGGCCTCGGAAGAGCCGTCGAAGAATCCTTCTTCGACTCCGTCCCGTTCCGCTCACCCTGAGCGTGGCTCCCGAGGCGCGAGCGGCGGGAGCGGAGTCGAAGGGCCCTCGACCGTCGCTCGAGGTGAGCGGAGGGGGCGGGCCGGGTTCAAGGAGATTTCCCGACACCTCTGGACTCCAAGGCCGCTGCGGCCGACGAACGCGCTCCGGTCCGCCCGAGCAAGGGCCACCGACGTCGCGAGCTCTCGATGCATCGGGCCCGCTGGCAACAGGCCGGCGGTCCCTTCCCACCGCCGCTTCGGCCGGCGGTGAGAGCCCGAGCGCAATCGACGGCGGCCCGGAGATCAGGCGTCGTCGTCGACCGCCGCGGCGCGCCCGAGCTTGATCAGGTAGGCGAACAGCAGCGCCGCCAGCGTCATGCCGAGCGCGAGCTTGAGCGGGCCTGGAAAGAGCCGACCGGGCGAGACGAAGCCCTCGACCATCCCGATAGCGAAGAAGAGCGGCAGCGTCCCGAGCACGAGCCGCAGGGCCCTTCGGCCGCGCAGGCGCAGCGCGTCGCCGCGCGTCAGCTCGCCGGGCGCGACGATCGCCGCGCCGAGGATGAGCCCGGCCTGCCCGGCGATGAGGATGGAGGCGATCTCCACGAAGCCGTGCGCCACCATGAAGCCCAGCAGCCCAAACCCGAGATCCGCCTTGAAGCACAGGGTCAGGATGGCGCCGATGTGCAGCCCGTTGAAGAGCAGCACCACGCCGGTGCCGAGGCCGGCGGTCAGGCCCATCCCGAAGGCGGTCAGCGCCACCGCCATGTTGTTGACCAGGATCTGAGAGCCGACCACGAGCGGAGTCGCCGACAACAGCACCGTGTCGGTCCACAGCGTGCCCTGATTGATGTGCGCGCGAAGCTCGGCAGGGACCACGGCGTCGACCGAGGCGGGCTCGGCGAGCGCGGCGACCATCCCCGTCAGCGCGCCCGCGAGCAGCAGCCCGAGCGCCATCCAGAAGAAGCGGATCTCGGCGACGAAGGTGCCGGGAAAGTCGTGGAGGACAAAGCGCCTGAGCGCGCGCGCCTTCGAGGGGCGCCGGCGGTAGATCGCCCCATAAGCTCGCGCACAGAGCTGGTTGAGGAAGACGTACGCGTCCGAGCCCGGGAAGAACGCCCGCGCCAGGGCGAGGTCGCTGGTCGCGCGGCGATAGAGGCGATCGAGCCGGGCGAGGTCGTCCAGCCCGAGCCTGTCGCGACCCACCCTCTCGACGAGCTGCCCGAGCTCCTCCCAGGCGGGCCGACGTCTGCGTACGAAGCGCGGCAGGTCCTCAGCCATGCGCGTCCAACAGCGTGCGCAGGAAGCTCTCGGCTGCCCTGCCGTCGCGCAGGTGCTCGGCCTTGTTCTCGCCTCCAAGCCGCTCGGCAAAGGGCTCGGCAATTTTCAGCGCCACCCGCTCGCGCGCTTCGGGCTCGAGCTGCTCGGCGCGCTCGAGAAAGCGAGTGACAAGCTCGTACTCTGCCGCCGTGAGCGAGGCTGAGCTGGCCACAGGACCTGCGGCGGCCTGCTCGTAGCGCGACAGATCGACCTTGTGCTCCCTCACAATGAGCGTCCCCGCGAGCAGATCGCCCAAACGCCGGCTGCGCGGGTTGGCGACCATCGTCACCAGCCCCAGGGCATAGAACCCGGGAAGGAAGTCGGCCACACGGCCCAGGTTGCGCAGCGCCACATCCGTAAAGCCCACCGGCGAGCCGTCGACCTTGACGACTCGGATGCGCAGCGCGCGTTTGCCGAGCGAGCGCCCCTCCCAGACCGTCTCGAAGAGAGTCCAGTAGCCCCACTGCACCAGAAACGCCCCGATGACGATCGCCGCCTGCACGAAGGCGTCGAGCGCCTGGAAGTCCTCGAAGCTGACGCCCTGCTTGAACAGCGAGAAGACGAAGGCGGCGGTCACCCAGAACAGGAAGAGCGCCAGCGCATCGACCAGGTAGGCGAGCGCCCGGGTCCCGAGACCGGCGACATCGAGCGACAGCTCGACGCGCTCGGGCGTCTCGACCGTCAGCGAAGGATCTGCAGCGTTCGGGGCGAGCATGAGTGGCCCGAGAATACCGCAAGGCAGCAAGCGGCCACCCTCGCCGGTTTTGAGCCTCTTCGTGCTCGCCCCTCTGCCGCAGCGGAGCGCCCATGCCGCAGGGCTCGCTCGTCGGGAGCCACGCTCAGGGTGAGCAGAAGGGGACGGCGGAAGATTTCCCGGCGGCTTTTCAGTCCTGCCAGGGCTGCTGGCCTCCCGGCAGATCCTCCCAGCGCGGCTCCGGGTCCTCCAGAGTCGGCAGCAGGAGCAGGAAGCCCGCATCGCGCCCCGGTCCCAGCTCCACGAGCCTGCCACCGTGCAGGTCGGTCAGTCGTGCGGCGATCTCCAGGGCCGCGAGCGAGGATGAGGCTTCGTCCTCCTTCGGCTCGCGCAGGAGGCTGCCGTTGCGGTCGTCGCCGACCTCGGCGCTCTGGCGGACGACGAAGATGCCAATCTCCCGGTCGCGCCGTTGGAAAGAGACCGAGAGGTTGCCCGAGGCGCTCGAACCGTCGGCGACCCGCGTGAGCAGCTCGACGAGGATGCGTTCGAGATGCCTCGGGTCCGCGGCGATGCGCGGCGGGTCCTCGGGCAGGTCCAGGGCGACCGGCTCGCCCAGGGTCTCGGCGAGCCGTTCCTTCAATCCGAGGGCGAACTCGCGCACCTCGACAGGCTGGAGCGTGACCTTCAGCTCGCCAACATCGAGTCGCAACCGGTCGAGGAAGGTGTCGAGCCTGCGGCTGATACGCCCGACCCCGGCGCGGACGAGCGCCGCCGGGCTCGGCGAGTCTTCCGCGGAGCTCAGGCCGCGCGCCTGCTCCTGCAGCTCGAGCAGCGGGCCTCTCAAACCCGTCGCGAGTCCGCGCAGCAGCCGCTCGCGCTCGTCCTCGAGGCCTTGCCGGTTCGTAATGTCCTCGAACAGCGATACCGCCCCGACAATCTGCCCGTCGCCGGCGAAGACCGGACACGAGCTCGCGCTCACCAAGATCTTTCCGCCGGAGAGGGTCGGAAAGGCCATCGGCACGCCCCGTACCGACTCGCCCCGGAGCGCCCGCGCCGCCGGAGTCTGATCGGCCGGGAAGGGCTCGCCCTCCGGGGTCTGCGCATAGGCGAGCCCGACGCGGGCCCAGTCCGGCAGTCGCCGCGCGGCGGCACCGAATCCGAGAACCCGCTCGGCGGCTCCGTTCATGCGCTCGATCGCGCCGGACGGCGCGTAGAGCACCACCGCCTCGCTCACCAGCTCGATGAGGGCATCGAGCAGCGCGGCATTGGCGGCGGCCTGCTCGATGACCGCCTCGAGCTCGTGCTCGTTCGCCCCGCGCCCGGTCAGGTCCTCGTACACCGAGACCGCGCCAACGAGGGAGCCGTCGTGGGCGCGCACCGGAGCCCCGTGCGCGCGCATCGTCGTTTCCCATCCGCGCCCGCGCACCAAGAGCTCCAGGTCGCGCGAGGGCTCGCCTCGCTCGATGGCCTTGGCGAGCGGCAGCTCCTCGAACGGCAGCAGCTCGCCATCGGGCCTGTGCAGCGTGACCGCGCCGGTGAGGCCGAACCGGTCACCGGCCTGCGTTCCCAGCATCGCCTGGGCCGCGGCGTTCGCCCCGGTGATCTCGCCCTTCTCGTCGGCGACCAGCACGACCGCCGGGACCACCTCGGAGAGCGTCAGCAGCGCCGCCTCCGCGCGCTCGGCCCGCTCGCGCAGCGACTCGACGAGCGCGCCGAGCCGCTCGGCCTCGCGCTCGGCGCTGGCGCGGGCAGTCACGTCCTCGGCCCAGAGCAGCACGCCCTCGCCGACCGGCACCAGGCGGCCGCTCCACCAGGTCTCGGCGCGGGGACCGCCCACCGGTCGCGGACCGAAGTCGATGCGCTCCCCGGCCTGGGCCCGCTCGAGCACCGGGTCGCCCAGACCGAGCACCTTGAACAGGCGCTCAGCGCTGCGGCCTTCGACCTCGTCGCCGACCAGGCCTGCGAGCTCGAGCAGCGCGGCGTTGGCGCGCAGCACGGTGCCGTCCGCGCCGATGAGGCACAAGCCGGCGGCCGCGTGCTCGAACGCCGCGGCGAGCAGCGCCTCGGTCTTCGCGGCGCCTGCGCGGCGGGTCCCTTTGCCCATCGCCTCGCGGAACTTGTTCGCCACCCGCCCCCCTCACGCGCCGACTGCCGCGCCTCACCTAAGTGTGAAGACGCACAGTCGCGCCGACTACACACGCTCGCTCGCCGGCAAGCGGGGCTGCACGCTCGCCCGCGGAGCAACGAGCGACGGTCGAGAGTGGAAGGTCCCGGCTTCGCTGGCCCGCGCGCCTCCGGCGCCGTCGGGAGGCCCTGCGACCGTTCGTACGGATTCAAACCGAAGGTCCGTCTACCCTCTTCGACGCCGTCCGGTACCGCGAGACGCCAGCACGAAGGCTGGCGCTCCGGGCCCCAACAGCCCTGACAGTTCAAGGTCACAGCCGGGCAAGGGCCCGGTGCCAAAGCCCGGGCTTCTCGACTTCGCTCGAGGTGATCGGAGGAGGGGCCGAGTCTAGGAGGCCTCTCGACACCTCTCGAGGCTGCGCACGCCAACCTTCGCCGAGCTCAACGCTCCAGGCGCGCGGCGACCGAATTCATCTTCTTCGCGAGCCTGTCGTTCACGCCGGCCGCGGCCTCGCGCAGAGCAGGCGCCGCCTTGCGGTTGCCGAGCCGCATCAACGCGTCGATGGCGTTCTTCACCACCTTGTCGTCCGAATCGCGCAGCGCCATGCACAGCGGATCGAGCGACGAGCGGTCAGGATGGCGCTCGAGAACCCAGCTCGCCTCGCGCCTCATCTCGACCGACGGATCCTTGAGTAGCGTGTGGTGCACGATCTCGTAGCTGCGCTTGTCGCCCATGACCACGAGCGCCTTGAGAGACTCCCGACGCAGATCGAGGGGCTCGTCGCCCTTGATCGTCCTCGCGAGCGCGTCGGCCCCCGACCGCCAGCGCTTGTCCCCAAGGACATTGGCAGCGGTGCGCCGCACCCGCACCGAGGCGTCGTCGTCGAGCACGATCTTTCCGAGCGTGGCCCCCCCGTCCTCGTCGCGGTCGAGCCGCTTGATCACCTCAATGGCCGTGACGCGCACCCCGTCGTTCTCGTCGGCCAGAGCAGCCTTGCGTGCGACCTTCAGCCCGTCCTCGCCGCCAATCTCCTCGAGCGCCTCCAGACACTGCTCGCGGACCTTCGCCGAGCCGTCCTCGAGCGCCGTCTTGCCGATGGGCTGCACCGCCGAGCGGCTCCGACGCTTGCCGAGCCGGTGGCAAGCCTCGGCGCGCGCCTGCTCGCCGCCGTCGGAGAGGTACTCGACGAGCTGCGCCTCGTTCAGGTTCTTGGGCAACCCGCGGGCGTGCGCTGTGTCCGGCAGGACGAGCGAGAACACAGCCGCGGCGGCAAGAGCGAGGGCAGGCCGTTCATGGCTGGCGTGGAAAGCATCGACGGAGCGCTTCGGCATCTTCGACCTCCTCAGAAATGAGGAGGCCGAAGCTAGCAGGCGTGGCGCCGACGTTCCAATCCCTCGGACGGCGACGCTCGGCGCCGATAAACAGGCGCTGCAAGAGCGCCTTCGTTCGCCTACAGCGCGCTCGAGTCGTACTCCTCGGGGATCTCCACGGCAAAGTGCAGCTCGAGCTCGCGCTTCTCGCCCGGCGCGAGCTTCACCTTCCAGGTGACGATGCCGTCGGCGGGCGCGAGCTCGTAGCCGGAGGACGTCTTTTCGCCCAGCACCACCTTCACGTCGTCGAGCTGAGAGACCGGCACGTGCTCCTGCACCTTGAGCTCGACCGGGCCCGCCGCGTGCGAGGCGAGCTCGAAGCGGTAGCCATAGTTGAGCCTGCGCGTAGACCCGAGGAACCCGGGATCCTTCGCCTGCTCGGTCAGGATGACCCGCCGCACCTTGACCGGCTCCTCTATCCCGAAAGCGAGCTCGAGCCTGTCGCCGTTCGGCACGTGCCCGAGCTGGCTGTGACCGAGGTAGCTGCCGCCGGCGAAGAGCTCGACCCGGCCCGGCAGCAGAGGGTGAGCGGTGCGGTTGATGACCTCGGCGCTCCGGAAGGCAAAGGGCGCCATCTTCGGGACAGTCAGCAGGCCGAAGGTCGCCGGGAGTGAATGACGGGAGACGAGCAGGCGCATGGGGCGACCGTCGCCCGGGAGGTCGACCTTGCCCGGCACCTCGAAGCGCACCGAGAGGCCTGCTTCCTCTGTCTGCGCCTGGCCTTCGGACCCCGCGCTCGCCGTCGTCAGGGACGAGAGGTGCGCGACCTCCTCGTAGCGCTTGACCAAGACCTTCTTCTTCTTGTCCTCGGGCGTCGCCCCGACGTAGAGGCGCTTGGGCTCCGGGGGCGTCGCGTCGCGCCGGGTGGTCGCGGTCGAGAGGGTGAGCTGCACACCGTCCCACGGCTCACCGGTCGCCTGGACGAGCTGCGCGAGCATCGCGAGCTCGACCTTCTCTCGCGCTCGAGCCGCCCGCGCTTCGTAGACCGGCTGCCAGCTTACGCCGCCCGCCATGTAGGAGAGCTCGACGCGCGCCGCGCCGGCGCGGCTGCAGCGCACGAGGACCTCCGCCTCCATCGCGCGCGCGGGGCCGTCCGAAGCGAGGGTGCCGCGCTGGCTCAGCAGCTCCTGCAGGTCGCGGTTGAGCTCGCGCAGGCTCGCGTCGGCCTTGCGCAGCCCGTCGTCGGCCGCCTCGATGATCCGCCGCGAGGACTCGAGCGCCGCAGCCCAGGCCTTCGTCTGCGGTTTGGGCTCGGCGGCCGCTTCGCGCGCTACGAACTCGGGGACCGTGGCCCGCAGGCTCTCGCCCTGGGCGCGGGAGGAGGCCGCCTGCGCGCGCTGGAGCTCCACCTCGCGGATGCGAGCGCGCAACGCCTCGAGCCTCTGGTCGAGCGCGTGGACTTGGGCGAGATGCGCGTCCTGGAGGACCCGCTGTCGCAGGCTCAGGCCCTCTATCCGGCCGCCGGCTCCGCTCGCGGTCGCCTTGAGCGTCGTCTCGTCGAGGCCCCAGGGCAGCCCGGCAAAGGTCGCTCCGCTCGGCGTCTTGCCACATGGGACCTCGAGCGAGCGGGTGACCAGCGCGCGGTCGGGATAGACGACCGCGCGCACGACGGGCGCCCGGTCGTCCGGGTTCGCGCGGGCGGAAGCGCAGGGGAGCAGCACAGAGGCTGCGAGCAGGGCGAAGAGGCTGGAAAAGCGCTGAAGAACCGTCGATGAGAACTCCTTTTTCAGCTCGGTCCGGTTCCGCTCACCCTGAGCGCAGAGGCGCGAGCGCAGTCGAAGGGCCCCTCGGCTTCGGCCTCGCAGGCTCTTCCTAAGCTCGGGCCTCTCGACTTCGCTCGAGGTGACCGGAGGGGGCGGGCCGAGTTCGAGGAGATTTCCCGATACCTCTTGCGTCGACATGGCGGTCTCTCCGAGGAGCATCGTCGGCCTCACCACTGCTGGAGTCGGGCGCCGCGCGGGCGCGTAATCGTGAAGACGAAGCGCAGCACGCGCTTTTCGCGCGGCGCGAGCTGTACCCGCCACTCGAGCGTGCCCTCGGCCCTGTCGTGGATCGCCCACGGCTCCATCCGCTCGAGCTCGACCTTCACGTGCTGGTTGCCGGCCAACGGGATCTGGTCGATCACCCGCGCCTCCATCGCCGCCGCACGCGGGTTGAGCAGCTCGACGACCACCTCGTACCGAGTCACGTCGTCCTTGGAGAAGACGCCCTTCTCCCCGGCGAGCAGATTGACGTTGCGCTCGATCCCGATGGCCTCGTCGACCCCCAGGGGAAGCGAGATCTGCTCGCCCACTGCCGTGGTCTTCAGCATCGCCTGACCTTGCAGGTCCGAGCCGACGTAGAGGTTCGCCTGGCCCCGCAGCAGCGGCCTGTCCGAGCCGTTGGTCACGTCGGCGACCAGGTAGGCCTCCTTGCCGAGGCCCGGGGTCGCGGTGACGAGGACCTTGGCCGGCAAGCGCACGGAGTGCAGCGCGACGCGCCGCTCCTCGCCACCTGAGCGAACCGACTCCGGCCTCGCGGAGCTGAACGTGTAGTCGTAGCCGCCGGCGAGCGAGGCGGGCAGGTCGGCCCCGAGGATCGGCGCGCTCCAGCCCCGCGGCGCCCCGAGGGTCACCGGCGCGACCGAAGCGGCGCGCGAAGCCGCTCTCTGGCCGAAAGCCGCGCTCTCGACCGTCACCCTGGCGGCCTCTGCCTCCACCGAGTCGAAGCCGTAGTCGGTCCGCCGGCTCCAGGCGGCCGGCGGCGGAGACGGCGGCGGGCGCTCGGCGCGGGCAGGCTGCGAGGGCATCTCCAGGGACTCCTCCGCCGCGTCGGCGTCGCCCATCAGGTTCTCGAAGACGGGCGCGGGCGCGGGCTCGGACGCCGCGTGCGCCGCTTGCGAAAGCGCCCGCCGCAGCTCTTCGTCCCCAGAAGCCGCGTCCTCTGCGCTCTGCCGGGCGACCGGTGGGGCCGGGCGCGCCGGGCCGGGTCGCGGCTTGGGCTGCGGCTTCGGGAGAAACTGGTCCCTGTCGCCGATCTTCCAGGCAGCCAGCTTGGGGAGGTCGGCCTTGGTCGCGGGCACGGCGGTCGAGAGCACCAGCTTCGCGTCCACCCAGTCCTCGCCGCTCGCCTGCGAGACCAGGCCGGCAAAGTGGACCTCCACCTCCGGGCTGCCCGGCGCATAGCGCACGTCGTAGGCTGGCAGCCATCGAGCGCCCTTGACGAGATAGACCAGCTCGAATCGCGCGCTCGGCCCCCGCGGCTCGACCACGGCCTCGACGAGGTAGCCCGGTTCGCCGGCGCCGGCCCGCAAGAGCTCGGCGGCCTGAAGCTGGAGCCCGCGCATCCGCTTCGCGTGCTCGCGCAGCTTCGCTTCCAGGGCGACGATCTCTGCCGCGGTCGCCGCCGCGAGGGTGTCGAAGAAGCTGGCCGCGGCGGCCCAACCCGCCGGCTCGAGCAGCCGGGGTAGCCCCTCCGGGCTCGGCAGCGGGGTCGACCGCGGGCGCAGCCCCTGCAGCAGCGCGAGCTGCTCGTCGAGGACGCGCTTGCGGTCGAGCAGGGCCCGCCCCTCGTCGCCGGCCGTCTCGAGATCGCGCAGCAGGCGCTTGGCCTCGTCCTTGGGAAGCTCTCCGCGCCGGGCCCGTCGCACCTCGACCGAGCGCACCGCCGCACCGCGGGCCTCGAGGCGGACCGAGTCGGGATCCAGGCTCGCCGGCAGCGAGGGCAGGCGCAGGCGCTGCTCGCCCTTCCCGAGCTTGAGCTCGCCTCGACGCTCGACGCGGGCGCGGTCGCTGAAGACGGTCACCTGCACGATAGGCAGCGCGCTCTGGACCGGGTCGGCGTCGCGAGCCTGCGGCGCACCTGCCGAGGCGCCGGACGCTTTGCCTGCGCTCCCAGTTTCCACCTTGATGCCCGAGGGAACCTCTACCGAGGCGCCAGGCGTGGCAGCGAGGAGCACCAGCGGGAGCGCAATACTGGCCAAGAGCATGAGGCCTCCAAGGCGAATGAGCCCAGCGTCGTCGACGGCTCGACACTATCTGCGCTCGGACCGGGTGCTGTCATACCCGACCGGCCGGCGAGTTGCCGATCAACGAACGGCCGGGCAGCAGGGTCCGCGAGCGCGGTGCGGCTCGGGCGATTCGCCCGCCGACGCACTAATATGTCCGCCTTCTCACCGAGTCGAAGAGACGACGGAGCCCTGCCATGAAGATGAAGCTGATGATCCCGATTGCCGCGCTCGCGCTCGCGGGGTGCAAAGACAATCCCCAGCAGGTCACCCCGGTCGCCGTGCCCGCCGCACAAGCGGTGGCCGCGCCCGAGAAGAAGACCGAGCCGGCCGCGGTCCAGGAGGGCCACGCGGGCCACGAAGGCTGCACCCACCAGCCCGCCGAGCCTGCAGCGGACGGCCACGCGGGCCACGAAGGCTGCACCGGGAACCACGGAGGCGAGGCCCACCAGCCCGCCGAGCCTGCAGAGGACGGCCACGCGGGCCACGAAGGCTGCGCCGGGGCTCACGAGGCCGAGGCGGGCCAGGGCATCGAGCCCGGGCAGAACACCGAGGCCGTGGCCGTCACCGACCCGGCGACCGGGGCCGCCATCCTCGCCGCGGGCGCCAAGCTCGCCGGCGCGACGCCCGTCACCATTGATGACCTGATCGCCAAGCCCGAGAGGTACGCGGGCAAGACCGTGCGGGTCGCAGGCAACATCTCGGCGATGTGTTACCACCGGCGCGGCTGGTTCGCGGTTCAGGCCGAAGGGCGCAGCGGCGCGGTCGTCCGCGTCGTCACCACGCCGTCCTTCAAAGTGCCTGAGAACTCGATCGGCAAGAAGGCGCGCGCCGAAGGCGTCGTCAGCATCGTCGAGGTGCCCTCCGGCGCCGCCCGGCACTACGCCGCAGACCACAAGGTCGGCGATCCGGCAGCCGTGAAGGACGACAAGCCGGTCCAGGCGGTCATCATCCGGGCGACCGGCGCGGAGTTCCTATAAGCACCTCGGGCCCACGACTTGGGGCCCAGCGGGAGTAGCGAAATGGCGTGGCGCCGGGTGCTCGTCGGCCTCCACCGAGATATTGGCTTCCTGATCCTCGGGCTCACGCTCGTCTACGGAGTCTCCGGGATCGCGGTGAACCATCGGCACCACTGGAACCCCAACCCGACTTTGACACGGCTAGGCATGCGAGAGAGCGAGATTTCCCCGTGAT